>Ga0190358_1000148_pt1 | contig 25175 bp, 48 predicted proteins | sample 48721812_MG_FD_161666 | JGI IMG/M metagenome (GOLD analysis project Ga0190358, IMG submission 161666) | Hydrothermal vent microbial mat bacterial communities from Southern Trench, Guaymas Basin, Mexico - 4872-18-1-2_MG | ecosystem: Environmental > Aquatic > Marine > Hydrothermal vents >... | reverse complement strand
CCAGCAGCCCAGCAGCCCAGCAGCCCAAGACCTGACCTACTGATTACCTATCAATAGATCGTAATCATCAAACATCAATAATTACAGTAGTTTAGTTGCTCCGAAACGCAGCAAACTTCGAACTTATGGCCCACTTTATGGCCCACTTTAATAAAGTGTTGCAGTAACTACCTACATAAGTGACGTCGCTACGGCGATTCGGCGCTACTACCGCCCTGGTCGTCGTCGTCCGGGGCGCTCTCGTCGTCGGAATCGGGCTCCAACCAGCTGATATTGAAGGATCCGCCGACATTAAGCTCTTTTTTATCGGTAAACATGGTCATGGTTTTACCAAGTAGCTCCAAACTTTTGTTCGCGGCTGTTGCGTCGCGCGCTTCTCCATCTTCTTTTACTTGCAGATTTACAGCCGCTAAACCCTTTAAACTATCCTTAATCCATTCCGGCGTAATACCAGCAACTCTAAGGTGTTGCGCCATTAATTCGTCAATCTTTTCAATAATATGAGGTTTTCTAATGTTTTCTGATCCTGTCTCAGCAGCGGTCTTTTCGGAGTAGCCCGCGACTATAGCAGCTTGAGTAGCATTACCGTTATTACGCACATATTCTTGACAAAAATATAATTGCTTTAACGTTAATTTTTCGCCGCTTTCGGTCACTGCAAACGCCACAATTTCAACCTCTCAAAAAAAATAATTAAAAATCAATACCTGAATATACAACAAAATCACTGAGTTGTCAAGTTTCATATCATTTGCAAACGAACAGCACATAATAAATCTTTAAAATAACCTTGACATTGTGATATGTGTTGATTATAGTAACAAATATCAACACAGATTAATATTGTATTTTAACATCTAACTAAGGAGTCGAACAATGAAAATCACGAAATCAGTAAATGAAAATGGCGAAATTAATTTAACTTTTGAAAATCTGCCTGACTTCCCAACGGGAACTAAATTCTATCAGAGTCAAAATATATGCGGCACTGAAAACATCATTTATTTTGAGGGTTTAGAAAGAATCGTCTGGGGTGATTTTGAATTTTGCATTTATAGGCGCACCGGGAACGCCTCTTTTAAACTTGCAAAAAATAAGAACATTGAAGAAATTGCAGAAGAAATAGTTGCAAGATACACCGATTTTGAGGAACAACGGCAAGAGTGGATTGAGCAACACGATAATAAAACCTGCATTGTCGTGTTTTCGGATAGAAAAAGAGACGAAAAAGGCCGTTTTATTAAAAAAGGAGAATGATATCATGAAAACTCAAGATTATTTACTACCAACTTGGACTTTATGTCCGTTAATCAACGACGATTACACAGGCATCAGCGACCAGGACGCCGAACAACTAAACAGCTTTATAGCGGGTGAACTCGAAAAATATCCGATGTTCTGGGCGCTTTGTCCAGAGGATATTGATAATTATAGCGGCTTTTATCCGAGAAATGATCTTAATAACTTAGGTGATGATTGTATCACCGTGACTTTTCAAATAGGAGCATAACATCATGAAAAACTCAGAAAGAAAACAGATGAACCAGGATATCCACGAACACGGCCTCAAGCTTATCAAATTATTTCAGCTTGACATTTCCACAGATCCGGTGAAGCTATGCAAACTCGTTAATCGGATTGAAAATGCTTTACATAACGCCGCAACCGATTACTGTAACGGCGTTATAGATTTTGAAGAAATCGAGAAAATCGAAAAAAAGAAAATGAAACTTCTCGACAAACATCTTCAATATAAATCAATTAACATGTCTGTTTTCTTTAACCGCGACCCGCGCGGCTACTCTTTAAAAATTGATTACAACCGCAATATGTACCCCTATTTTCCAACTGATTTAAGCGGCTATGGAATAGTTTGTCCTGATTTTTCACCTACAAACTAAAGGAAAATTTCGAGATGGTTTAACCCCTGACCCCAGTAACAACTCCGGTTATTGCTGGGGCAGGTCAATTTAATTTTTTAGAATATAGGAGTAAGACCATGAAACAATCTATCAGTTTTTCACAATTTACAGACGATTTTAACGCGTGTAGACCAGACAACTTTAGTTATTCCGGTTTACGGGCTCTTTATGATTATTTTATAGAGTTAGAAGACGATTGTGGAATTGAGATTGAGTTTGACGTAATCGCTATTTGTTGCGAATACAGTGAATACGAGAGCATTCAGGAAGTAGCTGAATATTATGATATTCAAGGTGATGACGAAGAAATTCTTGATCATTTAAGAGACCATACTCAAGTCATAGAGTTTAACGGTGGTTTAATTTTGGCAGACTACTAATAAGAGGCCAAAAAATGAAAAATAAGATTTTTTTAGGCGAAAACGACCTACGCCATTGGTCGAAGCTTGAAAACGACAAGAAAAGCCACTTTTACAGCTCTGTGAGTCTTGTGCTAGGTACAACGTCCATATTTCTGTTTTTAATTTTAATCGCAGTATTGACAACATGAAGCGATAACCATGAAACTAACCACTGAGACATATAAAATAAAAAACGATTTATTTTGTCTGGTTGACTCGAAAACTGAGAACTGCTTAGAGACGAAAATGGATAACTACATTAATTCACAACAATTTTTCAGAGATTTAGGTGGACATGAAAAGTTAGTTGTTGGTACTGAAGTATCAGTATTGACCAGTATCAACCCAGGACGCACTATCAAAAAAGTTAGAATTTTTTCAAGAGGTTGGATATGAGTAATTACGGTTGTGTGTCATACAGACACACAAAAGAAGAATTAATAATATGGTTCCCAAAGGGAACTTATGGAGTAATTTATCAAACTAATTATCTTGAAGGACTTAACGTAAAAGCAAAAATTAAAGAAATCGAATATTTACAAAAACAAAATATGATAAAATGGAGTAAACCAAAATGATCCAGACAGCCGAACAAATAGCCAACGAATGCCTTGATTATGAGTATATGATCCAAGAGATCATGAAAGAGATCATCGAAGATATTTTCATCATTGATCTGTACCCGCGAAAGTGGCAGAGAGCCCCTTGACCTGGTTAGTTGAGGGGCTCTTTTTTTGTTACTTGTAATCTAATGCCTTCTGAATTACTTCACTTTTACCGTGTAATTCTGCAAACGTTTCAACCCTTTCCTTCACGTCCTTATAAATTTCCTTATAGTATTTCTTATGGCTCATACCAGCTTGTAACCCTTTATCAACAATTTGTTCAGCAGATGAAATAGTCATAAGTTGCTGAATCGACATAACCTCACGAAGGTTCTTGAATTTACCTTCGACAATAAACAACATACCATTAAGCATTTTAGATATATTCTGATAATAAAAATTTGCATTACTACTGCCTTGCTCCTTAGCATAATCAACAAATTGTTTCATCATATCCGTTGTCTGTTTACGCACGATCTTATCAGCGTCACGAATTTCTTTATATTCAGGTAAAGCTTTATGTTTCTGTAATCGAGCATAATCTAAACGAAGTTTTTTAAATTGCATTATTATATTAAATTTAAAATCAACAATTTTGTTTGTGTTTTTTAATAATGTTCCAAGAAACATAAATTGGTCTTCATCTAATAAATATTCGTTTGCGGCACGCCCGCCAGTTGATTTTAACTTCCTGACTTTCAAAGTCGAGAAGTTTTCAAACTTACTTTGATATTTATCAATTAACTTTTTAACAATCTGATGTTCTCGCTCTAAACCTTGAGCTAAAAGAAAAGTACCTGTCCTTGCTTCACCATCTACAATCTCAACTTCTTTCATTATATTTACCTCTTAAATAGTTATAAGATAAATAACTAATAACAACATAACAAGAGAAAGTCAAGTTTTAAAATTAAGGGGTAAAGATGTTCACCCCTAGATCACGTAGTCACGCCGCGCCGAAAGTAATTTAATTACTGACTTTGTAAGTCACTTAATATTCCCCGTTAAACGGAGTTTAATAATAAACTGATTTAGAATCAGTTTATTAAGGGTCGGCACCACCGACCCTCCCAGATCACGTAGTCACGCCGCTCCTTCACCACGTAGTCACATAGTCACGCCACCCTAGATCACGTAGTCACGCCACAACCAAACATCAAAAGAAGTCCACGAACCCTATCACACCATCACTGAGAGCCACGAGCTTCTTCTTATTCTTATCAGCCGGAACATTACCATCATGCACCCACGCTCTCACCGTCTCGTAATGTACCCCTAAGATCTTAGCCACGTCGCTGATTCCTCTCTTTTCAATCCATTCACACCAGGTAGTCATTTGTCACCTCCTTTGCTACTTTAATTTCTGTTAGATAGCTCCACACACTTCTTATTGTTTTAAGTGATAATCTAACCCCGAATTTAGATATTACACGATCTTGAACATCTTTCACCCCTAATTTTTCCTTAGCCCACCCACCGACCCAAACTACCATTGCAGCATCTTTGGGTAAATCTCTTGTCGTGTTGTGTAAAAAGAAATTCATTATTACCTCCAATTATTAAATTACAAAGTTTATACGTTACTAACATCAATGATTTCAACTACTTAGCTGTTTTATACGTTTGTTATACGTTAGAGATATCGGGATTCCTTAATAAATTCAAATACTTAACACGTTATTCTTTTATACGTTAGTTTTAAAAACCTCCCTCTCCTCTCCCCTGCCTCTCTTTTATACCTCTCTCTTCTTTCTCTTCTATATTCTTCTATATAAATATAGAAAGTAGACGTATAAACGTATAAACCAATTTTCATAAACCAATCACCTCCTAATTCCCCGGTAAAAACAAGCACTTAGAATCCACAATTTAATTGGTATCTTTATACGAACACTTTTATTGTTACGTATAACCAAACGTATACACGTATAATTAACGTAATATTTAATCACATACTTTCTGTGGTAGTTTAATAACGATAAGATACTAATAATGTTTTGATTCATATTAAACTACCAATTTAATTGGTATCTTTACAAGCGATGAACCGTTCTTTCTGACTCATGTCTTTATATTTGTCAAAATTTCTAATTATCCATGCTCTTTTCGTCCGCCCGTCCCATATTTGAGTAGGTTTGGCCAACCCATCTCGCTTAATTATCTTGCCAATCGTCCGACTCGATGGGGTATTTTTCAGGTTAACACCTAAGTCAGCTATTGACATCTGATTGATACCATTAAATATCTCAACAGGGGTTAAAATATCCTTCACAAACACGCCTCTCTTCAACTCTACTAACTCTTGAATAATAGCGCTTATCGGGTCTTGCGACGACTCTTGTATCTCCTTCATATACTCGGTAACAACTGGTGTCTCTTTCGGGTCAAAACCAGTCAGGTCGACCTCATTCATTAAGTACCAGACACATACCTTCCAACCTTCCTGATCTCTTATCCAGTTCCACCTAGCCTCCCAATACTGTTTCCATTCTTCCGTCACTTGACCATCTTCCCCGCGTATTGACAAGTCTGTCCATACTGCATAGTATCGCCGACTCTGAGATATAACCTTCACAGGTTCGGGACTATTTGTAGTCATGGTGACATTAACAATATTTCTGATACTCAGATTTTTGATATATTTCTCATTCAGTCTTAATGTGTCTGGTGGTGATGTAGCGATCCTTTTCAGTTTATTATTAATGTGTATCGCTTCTTTTCTATCGCCTAAATCCGTTTCATTAATATGTAGATATTTAGTTCCGAATAGATATCCGTTAAATTTCTCAAGCAGATCATCCCCATCTATAGTAACGGTGTCGTTCTTCATTGCTCGTACCAATGGATAGAGTATAAAATCTTTTCCGTTACCTTCACCACCACCAAGTATCATTATATGGTTGATCTTTCTTTCAGGATATTTCAGGGTGAACGCCATCCATTTCAGCATGTGGTCTCTATGCTCTGACCACCCCATCGTTTCAAAATGAGATAACCACCGTTCTACACCGTCCCCTTTCACTCCTACATCAATACCATTCGTCCACGCATTGAGATATGACACACCATGTTCCACAAATATCTCATCTAACCCTGGTGCATAGTCTATCCGGTCAACTTTCTTAACTTTACCAGCCAACAACGCTTCTGTCTTGGCGTTGTTGTTCTGGTCACTGAAAGTATTCTGAAATGATTCAGGGGTAAGCCATAACTTCTTCGCGGGGTTATAAAACTGATTCTGCTCTGAAACATAAACAAAGTCATTATAAAACTCCCCTGCAACCCCTTCTGGATACCATCCAACTCTCTGTTCGTCCAACACCTTCTGGAGATCGCCTTTCGTCCACTTCATTACTCCACGAACTTCATTGTGCCACTTCATCCGGTCGGCATACTCCAACCCATCAACAGCCCGCAACATCGCATGAGCCACACCCACCGCCCCCGCGCTATCCTTTAACTGGCCAAGCATCGCACCATAGTCCACCGCCCCACCGCCGCTACTCTCATCCGCCGCAACTACCACCGCATCAAACGACCGCCGCACCTGCCAACTTTTAAGCCGCTCCTCGAAGCCGGGCTGCTGAGCTTCTATCCAATCAACTAAGTCCCGTCCGGTTCTCTCACAGCACGAACCATGATGGCAGCAAAAGCCAAAAGTGCCGTCAGCGTTGGTGAACATCGCCGCGCCATCGTCTACGGCACCTCCATGCTCATCAACCCAAGGGCATATTAAATCATATCTTCCCGGAGACAGCACGCTTTTGACCTGAATCAATCCACACGTTAACAGTGGGTGGTCAGCAACCAGCGCGGCACCATCAACAACTTCCAAGCCCCGTTCTCCATCTAAGTCAATTCCGAAGGGCTCCGCAAGCTCTTCCATAGTCACCCGCACCTCTGGGTGCCACTCTATTAACTTAACTCTCGGTGCAACGCCGAAATTCTCTACAATGCGTTTTGCTTTGGTGTTCACACCATTCGGGGTTCTAATTAGGCGGGTGACGCCGCGCATACCGGGGTCAGAGCCCGACGGCGACAGCCCCTTGGTCACGAGACCGTCCAGAAGGTTCTCGACCCGCCCTCTATCTTCACATCCCTTATCAAGTATCCATCCCCATTGTTCACTGTAATTTGAACTTTTGAGCTTGTACGAAGGTGCTGGTAACTTCTCAACTCTATCAATCGGCAGTTTCTCACAAACATCATCAGCCACGATCACGTGACACGCCTTAAAAAGCACCTTGCGCCGTCGCGGTTTACCTTTATCATCTGGGTTAAATAACGATATGCAGAAATATTGATTATCATCGGGTTGGAGATAAGTATCCTTGAAGCGACCACCACCCCAACAGATAGCCCTCCGGTCGTTTGGTATGTCTGAAGGATCGTCAGAAAAAGACGTGACGTATACATTTTCCCATTCGTCACCAAACACCGCTTCGAGAAATTCTTTGTTGGTTATCTTAATCATCTTCTACCTCATTCGTCGTCTTTTGTGAAGAAATTCATAATCCCAAAGGCGTTATTAGATAACTCAACTAACTTCTTCTTATCCTTGTCTCTAACCCTGGTGGTTCCGTTCAACCAGCAATAAATAGTTTGCCGACTAACTCCTAACTCTTTGGAAACTTTCGTGATTCCTCGTTTTCGGATAAACTCTTTCCACACAATATACCTCCTTATATATCAATAATATTATTTTGTTATTTCATTATTGTATACGCAATATCCTTAATTGTCAAGAAAAGATTACAGTCTTAATATTGCGTCATCTTGATAACGTCGAACGCTAATAACACGAACCTACTCAAATTAAATTGTAAATATTTCTTGACAACCCCGATCCACCATGCTAAAATACTATGAAACAATCAACAATAAAAAAGGAGAAACAAAATGATTGAAATCACCCTAAAGTTTGATAACATCTCACAAGCAGAAGCGGCACTCCGTCGTCTCCGAGACGAACCTGTCACAGCACCCCCGGTGACAATCACAGCTCCGCCTCCACCTGCAGCGACCCCAGCGACCCCAGTTCCGCCACCCATCGACGCACCAACACCCAACGAACTATCCGACATCATGCAGGCCGCTGCGGACAGACTGAAAGATAAAGGTGCCGCTTGTATGAAGATTATTGCATCCCTTGGTGTCAAAGGTGTTGCTGAAATGACCCCGGCGCAACGTAACCAAGCTAAACAGCAAGTCGAGGCATTGTAATTATGCCATCAACTCACGCAAGATTGGGCTCATCCAACACAAGATGGCCTCATTGTTCGGGCAGCATTCGGGAAGAAGCCAACTATCCAGATGACTCTAGTTCCGCAGCTATCGACGGAACTGGATCACATCTTCTGTTTGAGAAGTGTATAACCCAGCTACGAAGGGCCGATAGCTTCCTCACCAAAACAATTTGTGATGATGATTATAGTTGGGTGGTCAAGCAGGATCGCGTTAATCGAGTTCAGCAGGCACTTGATTATGTGTGGCAGCGTTACGACGATCTCGGTGCAACGGATATCGAGGCCGAAGCGAAGGTCAATCCTGGTCGGTTCTTCGATAGAGACGACTGGTGGGGTACTTGTGACGTTACGCTGATCTCACCAACAACGCTGGAGATTATTGATTATAAAGATGGCAGGATGTTCGTTGACGCCAATAACAATGATCAACTGACTGACTACGCCGCTGGTCGGCTATTACCTTATCTGTTTGGAGCCAATAAACACGGTACGACACCAGACTTCAAGAATTGTCCGTTCAAGACGATTCGCATGACAATTATTCAACCAAAAACAAGTCCCGTAGTCCGTTATGAGGAGGTAACACCGGAAGAACTTTACCGTCGCATTCTGCTTAAACACTATGCTGCCATCGCCACCGACGACCCCAACGCCCCACTTGTTGCAGGTAAATGGTGTCAGTGGTGTAAACACGGACGTGCGGGTAACTGCGATGCTAAGAATAAGGAGGGTATGGAAGGTATGAGTACGATATTAGCAACATCTACTAATGGTCAGAGTGACTTTATCAGCATGATAACTGAGGGAACGCTCGATATGAGTAAGATTGAGTCAGAAAAACTCTCAGCTATTTTGGACGTTTCTAAATCAGTTGAGAAGTTGATTAAGTTGGTTAATGAAGAAGCTCTTTGCCGTATCCAGGAAACCCCTGGTTCGATACCGGGTTATGTTCTTGGTGAAGGCCGTAGTAAATATGTTTGGAATATTGACCAAGATGCCGTCGTCAAACGGTTGACTGGTATGAGGATGAAAAAAGAAGAGGTAATGATTCCAACCCTTATCACTCCTGCCGCTGCAAGGCGGCGCGAGGAGTTCAGTGATCGTCAGAAGTTAAATCTTGAAAAACTGATCGACAAAGTTCCGGGCAAGCCGTCACTCAAAAGAGTTAAGACCAATGATGTGAAGGATCTGTTCGCTGGGGTAGAGTCTACTCCCATATCTGATAACCCTAAAATCAATTTTATGTAAAAAGGAGATCTACAAATGTTGCTACAAAATGTTATTTTAAGTTTCCCCACGTTGTTTACTGCTCGTGCAATCATGCAATCTGGTGAGCCTCGCTTCGATGCTCAGTTTCTCATCAGCCCCACGCACCCGCAACTTGCGGAAGTTCAGGCACTATTTCAATCGCAAGTCGCCGTTGGTTATCCCAACGGCGTACCTGCGGGCACGAACGTCTGTTTTGGTAAATATTCCGATATGGTCAATAACACCAAAGATTATTACAACCCGGAACTTGCTGCTTGGTATCTACTCAAGACCACCCGGAAAGAAGCGCAGGGTCGCCCGGAAGTTGTAGATCTTGCGTACCAGCCAGTCATTGACCCAAAACAAGCATATTCCGGTGCTCTTGTCCATGTTCACTTTGATATGGCGTATTACAATCTGGGTCAAGGTGGTATCGGTGGTTTCTTGAACGCAGTTATGCTGACAGGAAGTGAAGGCGAACTCGGTAGAATTGACGGACGTCCGACGGTCAATCAAATGTTTGCCGGTGTCGCTACGGTTGCAACTACCGCCGTGACTGCCCCACCTGTAGCACCACCCGCCGCTCCGCCAGTAGCACCACCACCCGCCGCCCCTACTCGTGAGATGACTCCAGCGGCGCAGGGTGCGAGCTATGATCAGATGATTGCAGCCGGTTGGACTGATAAACAGTTGATAGAGAATGGAATGATGTTACCGTTTTAGACTAACTTGGTGTTCTCCTCATACAAGTTAGGAAGGGTCGCACCCTTCAGCCCGACACTTTAATTAGTGTCGGGCTTCCTGGGTAGGAGGACTTTATTTATGCGTAATTGGATTTTTGATATCGAAACTTATTGTAACATCTTCTGTATCGGTCTGAAGCATAAAAATGAACGTCACACTTTTGAGTGTTCGTGGCGTAAAAACGAAATAAGTCAGATGCTCAGTTTTTTCGATTCAGTTAAGAATGATATTTTTACCGGATTTAACTCATTAAGTTTCGATTATCCTGTTCTTCACTACATCATCCAGAATCAGGGGGTCGATGTTTGTGACATTTACAAAAAAGCTGACTCGATTATTCAAACTGACTGGAATGATCGCTTCTCTCATATCGTCTGGAAACCCTTCATTAAACAACAAGACCTCCTACTAATTCATCATTTTGATAATGTTTCCAGACTCACCAGTTTGAAAACGTTAGAATTTAACATGCGCTCACACAATATCGAGGATCTTCCTTATCCCCCTGGTTCGGTTCTCAACTTCGATCAATTTGATAAACTCATTGAATATATGTGGGTTGACATAACAGAAACTGAGAAGTTTTATCATCACACAAAGAAGCAAATTCAGATTCGTAAAGAGCTTTCCGAAAAATACGATCATGATTTTACCAACTATAACGATACCAAAATCGGGAAAGAGTATCTTCTGATGCAGTTAGAGAAGAAGATGGTGGGGTTCAACAGAAAGAACCAAACCATTCGCGACTCGATATGCCTTGGTGACGTTATTCTTCTTTACGTGAAGTTTGAACAACCTGAGTTTCGGCGGATTCACAACTGGATTGCTGACCAGACGATAACCGAGACAAAGAACGCTTTAAAAGATGTGAATTGTACGATTAATGACTTCACCTTCGAGTTTGGTACTGGCGGAATCCACGGGGCGATTGATCCTTGTATTGTTGAGTCAGATGATGAATATATTATTTACTCAGTTGATGTGAAAAGTTATTATCCTAATCTCTCAATAGTAAACAGATTTCACCCAGAACATATTGGTGAAGAGTTTTGTGACGTTTACAAAGACGTTTATGAACTCCGACAGCAATATGCTAAGGGTACTGCTGAAAATGCTATGCTGAAGCTTGCACTTAACGGTACTTATGGTGACTCCAATAGTAAATATTCTCCTTTCTTTGACTCTTTTTTCACGATGTCTATTACGATCAACGGGCAACTTTTACTTTGTATGTTGGTTGAACAGTTAATAAAAATTCCTAACTCAAGAATGTTGATGATAAATACTGACGGTCTTGAAATCAAAATACCGAGAAAGTATATTAATCATTTGAAAGATGTTTGTTCGTGGTGGGAAGGAGTTACTGGTCTCATCTTGGAACATGACTCTTATGAGAAACTTTTTGTGCGAGATGTCAATAATTATATTGGGGTGTATCCCGATGGTAAACTCAAACGAAAAGGAACCTACTGTTACGGTAGTGATCTCGGGTGGCACCAGAACCACTCTTCACAAATCGTTCAGATAGCGGCAGAAGCGGCGCTTGTTCGTGGCGAAGATATCACTGATATAATATCAAGACACTCAGATATTTATGATTTCATGCTCAGAGCCAAAGTTCCCCGCAGCTCCAAACTCGTAACGGTGGACTACGAAGGTAACGAAGAACAAATTCAAAACAACACCAGGTATTACATCAGCGTATTTGGAGTTGATCTGGTTAAGCTTATGCCACCAACGCCGCAACAATTAGCGAAAGATGCTGACGCACCGGAGCGTCGGTTCATGCTGAATAAAGGATGGAAAGCGTCGGTGTGTAATAACATGGACGATTATGATGACGCCGCTGTTGAGTACGAATATTACATTCGTGAAGCTCATAAGATTGTTGATCCTATTTTGAAAGGAGGAAGAATATGATCTGGATTACAAATGCTAAAGATAAATTAAAACGTTATAACAACGGAACTGAGTTTTTATTACAAATTAAGAATGGTACTATTCATTTTTGTAGATTGGTGGGAAATATACCAGAAGATGACGAAGTAAAAGCTATAAGGTTGAGTGACACTAAATATATCAAGTTGAATAATGATAGTGATTTTGTAATTTTATGAATACAGAAGCTAAGTTGGAGCAGAAGTGCCGGAAGATCGCTATTGATTCTGGATGGTTGTCTTATAAATTTGAAAGTGAAGGTGGCTTGCCCGATCGTATTTTTCTTAAAGACGGGCGAATTATCTTTATTGAGTTTAAAGCACCAAAGACCGGCAGACTCAGTAAATTACAGCAGGTTCAGATTAAAAGAATGATCGACGCTGGTGCAATTGTTCATGTCTGTGATAACGTTGATCAGTTTATGAGGATTATCGAAATATGACATCAACACAGTTCGCTGAGATGACAGGTCGAACCATCTCAGACCTAAATCATATCATCAGTAGTGATTTTGCTGATGAAATAGATGAAGGTATAATTACAACGACTAAAGATTCCAGAGGGTGCATTACGGATTATCATCTTCCCGAAACTGAAAGTATCATGTTAGCTGCAAAACTTGATAAGTCGTATCTTCGTAAGATCGCCGAGTTCAAGTTATCCCCAGCCGAACAACTTCTTCGTTCAGCTCAACGGCTTGTGGATAAAGAACTTGACTTTAATTATAAATACAGTTAAAGTGTATATAACGATCATTTATAATTAAAGGAGAAGGTTATGGACAGTAAAATAGTTTTAATGGATGGGAAGAAGGCGTATACTACAACGAGAATTATCGCGAAAGGTTGTGAGATCGAACATGATTCTGCTGCTATCTTGGTTAAGAAATATCGGGATGATCTTAATGATGTAGGGTTTACCGATTTGAAATCGGTAAAGTTTAAGACAGCCGGTCGCCCTGGTGTTGAGTTTTTACTTGACGAACAACAAACTACTTTTCTAATCACTTTAATGAAAAATTCTAAAGTAGTTGTAGCTTTCAAGAAAAAGCTCACCAAAGAGTTTTTCAAAATGCGGACAACTCTTGCGAGAATTGCATCACAACAAAAAGATATAAATTGGTTAGAAGTAAGAAGAGATGGGAAGATCGCATATAAAAAGAAAACAGGTGTGATTAAGCAGTTCGTTGATTACGCTACTGAGCAAGGTAGTAACTCCGCTTCTCGTTATTATATGGCTCTTGCAAAGATGGAAAATTCAGCTCTCTTCTTTCTTGAACAACGATTTAACAATGTTCGTGAAGTTTTGGTGATTAGACAGCTCATGTTGGTATCTATGGCAGATGATGTTGTTGAGAAAGCGTTGGTTGATGGGATGAATAAGGCTCTCCCTTATAAAGAAATTTATCTCCTTGCGAAGGAACGAGTCATTGCTTTTGCTGAGATTGCTGGGAGATCGCCGATACTTAGTTTGGAGTTAAAAAGTGCTTAGAAACTACCAAAAATCAGCTTGTCGGTTCGCGTGGGATCGACCTCAATGCTATCTTGCTCTTGAACCAGGTCTTGGTAAAACATTAGTCTCGCTCACACTTATCAAGTATCTCCAGTTACCGACACTCGTAGTTGCTCCTAAGCTCGTAGCAACAACGACATGGCCTGAAGAAATCAAAAAGTGGATATCGGAGCTGAGTTACAGCGTTATTTCAGGGAACCCGAAACAACGAAATAAGGCTGTCGAAACTGATTCGTTAATTCATTTAACGAATTACGAGAACTTGAAATGGTTGATAGAGAATCATCCGTGGAAGTGGAAGATGGTTATCTTTGACGAAGTTACGAAGATGAAGACCAACGGTTCTCGTGTTAAGGCGTTTATAAAAGTTCGTGATAAATGTGAACGTATTGTTGGTTTGTCTGGTACTCCTGCTGTCAATTCTCTTGAATCGTTGTTTTTCCAATACAAGTGTATCGACGGGGGAGCGACTTTCGGAAAGTTTATAACTCATTTCAGAAACGATTATTTTATTAATCATGGGTTTGACTTTCCTGATTGGAAGATCCGCCCTGGTGGAGAAGCGGCGATCCTCGAAGCGGTAAGACCAACCATGATTACAATGAAAGCGAAAGATTATCTACCTGAATTACCGAGTGTCGTTACAACCAGACGAATGTTTGAACTGTCACCAAAGGCGAAGATTCAATATAAGGAGTTTGAAAAGGAACAAGTTATTGAAGCTTTGGATATTATTGCAACGACCGGCGCATCGAAGAATATCAAGTTGCGACAACTGACTGCTGGGTTTGTATATGACGAAGGAGGTGTTGCTCATTTACAAGGAAAGGATAAGATAGAAGCATTAAAGAATATCCTTGAAGAGATTGGTGATGAACAGGTGTTGATATTTTACTGGCATAAGGCTGAAGCGGAGTTACTTAAAGATATTGCTTCTCCGCTTAATATTGACAGATGGAATAAAGGTGAGTTGCAATATATGATGACTAATCCTGCGTCGACAGCTCATGGGCTCAACCTACAACTATCAGGGGCACATCATATTATTTATTTCACGCTTCCTTATGATGGAGAACTATACATTCAGTCAATAGGGAGACTCTTAAGATCTGGTAACAAAGCAACTACGATCTTCGTTCATCAACTTGTAGCAAAAGGAACTGTAGATAATCACGTTGCGAAGATGCTCGAAAAGAAGATGGCTCAACATCAGCGATTAATGAGGTGAAATTATGTGTTACGATGCACCGCCATGTAAGTATTTCAAAGAAAATCTTCTAACCGGTACTGATAACTGTGTCAAGCCACCGGAAGCCCCGTGCCCAGCAGAAGAGTGTCATTGCCCACAGTGCGGGCACATTATGTCTGAATATACTTATAAATGCCCATACTGCGGGTACTGCGAATGAGACTGATTGTTTATGCCGTAGTTACGGTGCTATTTTTTACAACGTGCTGGTTTGCGGTTGATCGAATTAATCTTGTTGAGCAGTTGCGGATCAGTAATAGTATTATTAGTCTTCAGCAAACCCCAGTAAAACATTTACCAAAAAAAATATTAAGGAGAAATCATGGGATTCGATGAATGGTGCAACAAGTATGAAGAAGAATTAACTATCCTTTGGGCTGAGACAGGTGCAGACAGAGAAGCTTGTTTTAATGCAGAAGATAGGCTTGAGAAAGCTTATGAAAAAGCAAGGGGAGTACTCTATGACACGAGAAGAATATAAAGAACAACAAAAGATCTTGTATAATAAATATACACAAGATCGAAAAGCACTCGCAATAAAATATGCAAAAATGAACAATCCTGTGAAAATAGGTGACATAATTTATAGTCATATAGATAGCATCAAAGTAGATAAAATAACAGTCTCTGGAATAGAAAACCCAGAGTGCGTATACTCTGGGCCTGCTTATACTAAAAAAGGAGTACCCTATAAGTCGGGTAAACGAGATTATATTTATCAACAAAACTTAAGCGGCAACAAGTTAGAATAGGCGTACTGCTGCATAATACAAAACTGAGCCACGCGACCAGAGGCTTATAATAAATATTTTAGAGCTGTTTCGCGTCGGCTCTACTTGGATGTTATTTTACGGAGGAGCGAAATGAAAACCGTAATAGAAATAGTCGCTGATTATTTAAAATACAATGAGCTTGACGGGTTGCAAAATGGTGCCGAGTGTGGATGTTCCATTGATGATCTAGCCCCCTGTGGGGAAATACAATCATCTTGTTCTACCGGTTATAAAGTTGATGTTCCTGTTGGGGTTGAATGTGAGTTTGATTTTTACATTTGTGAAAATAAAGATGATAAACCGTGGCAAGAGTAAAATAACGCCAACGGTGAGCCGCGCCCACGGCTATTGAAATAAAATGGGGAGCTGTTTCGCGTCGGTTCTACCTGATTGTTACGAGGGATAAAAAGATGAAAATAGATAAAATTTACTACGATACCAAAGGAAACGAAGTCAATCTTCTGCAGTTGATTAAAAAAGAGCCCGAATGGGCCGCAAACCGGATTCAAGAAGGCCGGCTAGAACAAGAGCATAAGAATATGATGCGCGAATTATTAGCATTCATAAAAGATACATTGTCAGAGTATAACGCAACCCCGGATGAGTGGGATCACCTTTATGCTATATTAGGAATGGACTCATAACGCCTAGCATCAGCCGCCGTGCCGTGATGTTCAAGGCAAAAACGGGCGGCTGTTGCGGTCGGATGTATGAGATTGTTATAACCTTAAAAGGAGTGAAGTAGATGGTGTTCTCAATAAAAAACTTAGATACGAATAGACTATTCGACGATGCCATATATAGACTATGTAAAAATAGACCTATACGAGGTTTTGGGTGTTATTTTGATTCGAGGGTCTTAATAAGTTTGCTCACACACTCCCTGTTGATCTGGGTAGCAGTGGTCATGGCTCTGCATGGGTCGGGTAACGTGTTGCTGTTAATGGCTGTAGGGGTTAATGTAGGGTTTATTGCATTGAGTTTGTGGTTTTGGCGATTACCAAAGAGCGTCTTGGGTTTATAACGCCTGTAATAACTGGCACCAAAATTAATGAGGTGACATAGTGAAAAATGAGAACAAAGTTAAATATAAAGAAACGGAATCTGACAAGTGTCCGATTGATTTGCTGGTTATGCAAATGAAATCAGGGATTCCCAACAAACCGGGGCGGTATTTTGTCGAGCTTGATCTTGGGCATGCTGATAATCATAAAGAATATGATGTAGATTATTGTAGGCAGGCATCCCCCAGCGACGGTGGTGGATTGGAATGGTGTAAATGGTATCCCCATAACGTTTTAAGGTATGCTGAGTTGCCGGCATAACCGCCTAGGGTGGGCCGCGCGACCAGAGGCTTAAAGGAAAAACGGTAGGCTATTTCGGTCTGCCCTGTATGCGAAATTGAGGAGATAATTGATGCAATTACAAGATCTAGTAATAGAACAATTCACATTATCACAAGAAGCATAACGTCTAGCATCAGTCGCCACTCAAAAATTAACAAGTTAAATCATGGGAGGTTAATAATGAGAAAACTATCAGAAATAGTTGATAGTTGTAAAAATGGGGAAAAACCAACAATAGATGAAGCTAGGTTAACTATTTGTGTTCTTGATGATCTACTATCATTCGAGACTATGCATTTGATGCATAACGTTAAAAGTAACAGTATGTGGGAGGAGTATAAAGAGCATTTCAATCGCTTCAAAAGTGCATTTAATCAATCCCCTACTGATTATCTGGATGACGAATACCATCCAGATAATCAAGGGATGCAAAAACGCCATAATGCAGTAGCAGAACTACTATATAAAATAATGGATGACTAACAATATAGATAGATGGAAAGTTTCCACTTATTATTATATTAAAAAGATAAAACATATGAAAAAGAAATATTGGCACAAAGGTAAAACACCTGAAGATATGAAAAAATTTAATAAAGATGAAATTATCTATAACTTATCTGAAGACATTCAGTGCTTAAAAGAAAGAGTTATAGATATCTCCAGACAGCATGAGGTTAATTTTGGAAAATAGAATGGAAAATAAAATAGCGAATGCATTCGTTTTATACGCTAGTGAGTGTCCTTGTTTTGAAGAAGGATTTTGTCGCGCACAAGCCATAATGGATGCTGATAGTCAGTATATTTATGGTTCTTGCATGAAAATAAACTGTCACTCGTATTTTTGGGCAAATAAATTTGCTGAAATATTAATTGAGAATAAATTGTGAGTTATTATTAACTGTAAGTTATGTGGGATCAAGGAGATAAAATGAGAATAACGTACAGCGGAACACCCCTCGAATCAATTCTTGAATATTCAAAAATAAGAAGCATTGATTATGTTCACCTGGATTCTTCTGAATACATATCTTGGCGACCAGAGGCTTATAATAAATATTTTAGAGCTGTTTCGCGTCGGCTCTACTTGGCTGTTATATAGGGGTATTATGATTGTATTTGACATTGACGGAACGCTTTCCATTGTTGGCGATAGGTTGAATGATCTAATTTTAAAAGACTGGGATAGCTTTTACGCAAGGAGCTATGAGGATGATTTAAATCAGCCCGTTGCTGATGTTTTATTATCGCTTGTTGATTCTGGTTTTAACACAATTTATGTTACTGGTCGGCGTGAATCTTGCCGGAACGATACTTTAATGTGGCTCAAGGATAATGGATTGCCCCATAATTCATCTAAATTATACATGAGGCGAAACGGTGATTATCGGCATGATACAGAAGTGAAGGTTGAATTGGTTAAGCCTTTTATGGAGCATATAACCATGGTCTTTGAGGATAGAAATTCTATGGTAAAAAAATGGCGGGAATTGGGCTTAACTTGTTTCCAGGTAGCTGATGGTGATTTTTAAACGCATAACACCTATCATCAGCCGCCAGCGCCGGGGCGATTATAATCCTCATATGCCGCTTGCAACACAACAAGCGACTAAACATAAAAGAGGTGAAAACATGAACAAAGTAAAATCAGAGACGGGCACGCGAGCAACTGCAACGGCTGGTTATGTGTGTGGATGCGGCAGAGAGGGGAGATATGTAAAGATTGTAGACGGCAAAGAAGAACACGCATGTAATAAATATGGAAAGTGTCCATCTTACGAAGATTTAGGCAAAAGGATAGCCGAATTAACCGATGCCTTGAAAAAATACAGAGAGGCTATGGAATTTACTCGGCAGTATGTCGGCTATAAAACTTTACCTGAGATAGACGGCTGGAGCTGGTTTGACGCAGACCAAAACGCTAAAAGAATTTTGGGATTGAACGCATAACGCCTATAATAACTGGCACCCAGACAAAGAGGAAATGTAAATGTACCCCGAGAATGAAGTTAAAACCGCAAAAGCTGACAGCGGTAAAGTGTCCAGTTTGTTAGGAGGTCTTTACGGATGAAACATATAGTATCATTTTCAGGTGGAAAAGATAGTACCGCCATGCTCCACTTACTGTTAAGCCAGGGGGTGAAAATTGATAAAGTTGTTTATTACGAAACTGAATGGGATTTTCCCCAGATGGCGGATCATCTCGCGTCAGTAACAGAGAAAACGGGATTGCCGATTGTTAAAATACGGTATTACCGGCACTGTAACGAATTATTAGCCGGGTATGGATGGCCTAAGTCTGCGGGCGGATGGTGTACTGCAAACAAGCACCGCACTTGCTTGAAATACATTCGCGGGCTTGCTGGCGGGAATGCAGACAAGGTTGAATACATTGGTTTTTCGTCTGACGAAGTAAAGCGCACCCAGACAAAGTGGATGCAAGACCGGAAATGGGAAGTTAAATTCCCGTTGATTGATGCCGGGATGAGTGAACTTGACAGCCTCGAATATTGCAAAAACCTTGGTTATCATTGGGACGGCCTTTATGATGTTTTTAGTCGAGTGTCGTGCTTTTGTTGTCCGAAAGGCGGAAAGACCAAGAGGCGGCTGACAGAAGAGCATTATCCCGAATTGATGGAAGAGTGGCGGCGCTTGGATAAAATAGCTTTGACCACATAACGCCTGCAATAACTGGCACATAATTTAAAGAGGTAAAATAATGCAGACCAATACCGACGGTAAACCCAATAATTTACAAGCTAATGAAGTGTCCAATTTATTAGATGGTTATGTAGAGGTATATAATGAGTTGTGAAATATGTGGTAGGAGTAATTGTATGGCTTGCTTCCATAGCATTGAAGAACAGCAAGCTTTTGACACTGTAGCTGACGCAATAAAAAATCGAATGAAAGAAATACTCTCAGATCAAATAGACAGACTTGATGGGCACCATCAAGGAGACGATTATTATGTAAAATTGTCAGATGTCTTATCTAAAATAGATGATTACACATAACGCCTATCATCAACCACCGCCCGGAAATTTATAAAGAAACACCGGCACGAACGATCGAAGCGATAAGAGGTACTATTATGGATTTAAAGAGAGCACCAATACTGGTAGTAGAAACGAGCGATCAAGCACAATTTGAAGAAAAATGTAAACAACTTTTCGAGGCAGATTACAAAATGGTTTCAAGCTCATGTGGGTTTGTAAACTCTGAGGAGTATCAATTTTGTTCATCATACCAGGCCATTTTTCAAGATAACTGTCTTGATTTATAACGCCCAGGGCCAGCCGCCGGGCAAGTGTTAAATAAAAACGTGAGCCAGTTCCCGGAGGTTATAAATGAATTGGATAAGTGTAAATGATAGCTTGCCCCTTAAACAGTTTCTTGGAGAGCCAGTTGTTGGTGAGTTTCTAGTGACAGTATATCCAAAAGATTTAGACCCGAATGATGATCCCGCTATATTGATACTATGGTTTCATGCTGGGTCTAATTTCTTTTCTCATACCCCAGGGGGAAAGCCCTATGAAGAGGAACATGATCATTTTGTTTCTCACTGGGGTGAATTACCAGAGCCCGCAAAACTAACTTAGCCAAGGAGTTAAAAGGAGATTTACATGAAAGAAGAAATAACTCAAAACATGATTTTAGATTCTGTTGATAAAGACATAGCTGATCATTTTTCTTCACTAGAAGATGGTTCATATATGACGTTGCTACCTATTTATATACACCTGGCGAGGCATGCGGGAAAAATCTCAAAGGAGTTATCACTTGAAAGCTATAACGCCAAGAGTGAGCCGCGCGACCATAGGGCTTAAATTAAACTGGTAGGACGTTTCGCGTCGGCTTTACCTGATTGTTAGGAGGTTAATATGTTTTGTAAAGTAAAATTCTTTGCTGTGATAATTGTGCTGTTAAGTGTTTGTGCTTGTGGCTCTATGGAAAAGATGTATGATGATGAAAATTATGAGTCATTAACGAATGAAGTTGGGACTATCCAGGTGATCTCTGGTGGGGTAATTACTCATACTTTTAAGAATGCTAAAATAATTTATTCTAGTTCTGACACTCAGGCAATGTGGATCATTTGTAATAACAAAAAATATTACCTACAAGGTGACTGTATAATTGAACTGAATTAGGAAGCTAACGCTCAAGGGTAAGCGGGCCGACCGCAACAATCGAATGCGAGGTAAAAAAGGACGAGAATAATGGATTTTACTAAGACTGGTAAATTTGCCACACATGAAGAAATGGAGAAAATTAACATAGGACTAGAAAGGGCACCCATTAATCCTGGCCTCTTTTGTGGTTCAGCGAAACTGTTAAAATTTGAAAAAGAATATGCCAAATGGGTGCGTGATGTACAGAAGCTTTGTCACGGCATCGCCTTAAAACACGGATTGCCTGACCTTGATGGTCGTTATTATGGAATTTCAGGCAGTGAGTTTATATCACCGTAGCAATAGAACGCCTAGGGTGAGCCGCCGCCCAAGAGATTAAATTTAACCGGGGAGCCTATTGCGGTCGGGGCTCTACCCGATTGTTAGCAGACGTATGGAGTTTCAGAATATGGCATTACCTAAAATAACCTTATCTCCAGCAGATATTGTATATAGCAAAATAGAAGCTTGTATTGAAAATGAAGTTTACGACGAAGGTGTTTTTGGTAATTGCCGATGGATGTATAACCCTGATGCATTAACATTAAGTCTCGCAAGCGCCGCGTCTTTTGATAGATGGGCGAACAGCCGAATTATTGAAATCCATCCTATATTGCTTGACAGAAGCGACCCTGACCTAGTTGATTTGTTAAATTCGATAGATAGAGCATATTGACACTGCTAACGCCTAGGGTGAGCCGCCGCGCCGTGATGCTTGAATAAAAGTCAGGGCGGCTGTTGCGGTCATAGGAGATAAAGATTATGAACGTACCTGTTACTGAATTTAATGATATTAAATATCTTCAAAGAGTTGTAATCCATCTATATGGTATTTTGGATGATATTGACACGGCTGATGATGTGGTGAAAAATAATAACGTGAGCTATCGAAAAATTGTACAGACGTTACAAGCAAGGAAAAATGATAGTGGTGTCAATTCTCCAGAGGGTTATCGACTTTTTATCACAAAAACAGACTTTTAAACAAAAGACAAACGTAAGTCACGCAATCACATAACAATATAAATAGATGGAAAATTTCCACTTAATAGCTAAAGAGGTAATTAATGAAAATAAGACTGATCAGACATACCCCTGAACCAGATGCAGTTTGTATGACGGCTGCTGTCATGTGTCGTAACTCCGAACCATCGATGGATATATTACGTAGAGCTTTAGACTCTGGACATGATTCGCTTCTCGAACATGCTTCATTTACTTTCAAAATTGAGGACGTATCTCGGTCTTGTGGTAATCAGTTGGTACGTCATAGGATTGCAAGTTTTGCTCAAATTAGTCAGCGCCATGTAATTCTTGAGAATGGTCACGAGTGGTACGTCACTCCTTCTAATGCCACTCCTGCTTTTCATTCGGCTATGGAAATGTGTCGGCAAGCATATCTGCATGAAATCGAAACTGGGGTGCCAATTGAAGATGCAAGATATCTTCTTCCAAACGCCACTAAAACCAATTTAGTAATGACTGCAAACGCGAGAAGCTTACATAATTTCTTTGCATTACGTTGCTGTGAAAGAGCCCAATGGGAAATAAGAAATTTAGCAAATAATATGTTGTGTCATTGTAAACGAGTTGCGCCTGTGTTATTTGCTAGTGCTGGTAAACAATGCGATACTTGTAAGGAGCCTTGTAAATGATTACTACGAAAGAGGTTGCAAAAATATTGGGAGTGACCTCATCTGCTGCATTGCAAATAATGAAATATCCTGACTGTAAAGAAGGAACAAAGAAGAGGTCTAAAAATTTTTATAAACGGGAGAGAGTTGAAGCAAAAGTTGAGGAGCGGCGGTTGACAAAGAGTAAAGTTATTCCAAAGAACGGGCAGAAAAACAAAATTTGTCCGATATGTAAAACTGTTTTCATCGCACGGCCTTACCAACAACGTTGTAATAACTGTATCGCAACATTGAGAATAAATAAAGAGTTTGATCCAGAAGGTATAATGATTAAACCCCGTTACGGCACTCGACATTGTTCAGTTTGTGGAACATTATTGATGATAGGTCAGCGTAACCCCTGTTCTAATTGCCGGAAACCTATTGAAATTGGCAGGTATGAGGATAATTATATTTATGAGTAATCAACATGAACCAGGAGCGAAACTAGATGCTGGAAAACCTGATGCGAGTTTACTGAACCAGTTTGGGTTAGCGCTTTTAGAAGTGGCTAAAGTTGGTACATTTGGCTGTCTCAAATATTCTCGCGGAGGCTGGCAGTCAGTTGATGATGGTGTCAATAGATACTCAGCGGCGATGCTTCGTCACTGGTTGTCAGAACATCTTGAAGAGATTGATGAAGAAAGTGGTCTTCTTCACGCAGCTCAGACTGCTTGGAACGCTTTGGCTCGGTTGGAACTAATGTTAAGGGAAAAAAGGAGGTTATGATGTGGGATTTTATATGGATATTCATATTGGTATTCGGAATTAACTGGCTTATAACTTTGATCGGATAAGCGAGCCCTTTCGGACTCGCTTATTCAATTAACGCCTTGTAAAATAAGCTTTTTGATAAAACTTCAAAGCTGATTGATATCGAACTTTCTCACCTTTATCGAGACTGTTTATAAACTTTGTCCGATACTTCTTCGGTATCCCACCCAAGGGGTGGATGGCTTTCAAGCTTATTTTAATTCCGGAAGCTTTGCCACCCAGGACATAGTACTTTTTAAGATACTTCTCAGCGGCCTTCACATCTCCGAATCGGAGTGATTGCTTGTAATAATAGAGTGCGTTACTCTTGTTGGTTGGTGCAACAGTTGGTCGTTGCTGTCCTGTCTCCTTCTCCATGAAATCAGATGCGAGTTTTCTCGTATCGTAGTAAGCGGTAATTCCGGGATCAGTTGAATAAGCAAAGACGTTCAACAGATCTTTACCCAACTGCTCTATATGACTACCGCCTGCTATCGGTTTACCTACAGCATGATCATAGATTTTATCAAGACTAAATGTTCTCAAGATGTGTCTGATTTTATCACGAACCGGACGAGGGCTGGTAAACTCAGGATAGGTCGAGATACCAAGACCAGCTTCAACTGCTGTCTTTAATAACGGTCTTGAACTCTGATAAAGTCTACTGATTGGTGCGGTAATCGCGTCATTAACTTTTTGTGCTAAGGTGGATTTTCCTGATAATAAGCTCTTCATATCCTGGTCGATATCTTCTAATGCAAACCATCCGAGTGCGTCTGATAGTGCCCCTTGAAAACGCATTGATATAATAGTTCCATCGTTGCGTCGTCCGAAAATAATATGAAGTTGTTTTCTTCCAGACTCACCAAGTTCCTCTTCCTCTTCTGGAAACATCGCGGCATTCCAAGCGTTAACCATTGCAAATAACATCGCTGTTCGTATTGCTGTCTTACCTGCTTTCCAACTAAGGGTTCCAACAGCTCTCAACTCTCCTTTCTTTCCTGTTTGGAGTTCGTCCCTACTGAGGTTCTTAAACAACCGATAATATCGTGGCGCATTGATTGACTGCCAAGACCAGAACGGAATCATCTTACGTCGTAACCATTCGCTCGTTTGAGTTAAGTTACCATAATCCCCTAAGAGATCTCTGGCAAGACGCGCTGCCTTCTCATCCAAGTTTTTGAGTTGGTTGACTTCGTTTTCTTTAGAAACTCCCAAAGCTTGTGTCCGACCCGCCGCAAAGTTGTCCTTGAAATATCTAAACGCTGCGAGACGAAGCACGTTCTCTCTCAGCGTCGACATATCTTTAGCCAACAGCCATGAGTTTCTGAGTTTTCCGGTTGCGGCTTTTATTCCAAACTTCTTGTCCCCCGGTATAAGAGCTTCGAGATGTTTGTTCATTCGCATTTGCTCAGACACATCAGGAATATCGTTAGCTGTTATACCTGCGGATGTAACTGCGTGTTCCATTGTTTTGAGTAACTCAGCTTGCAGTTCCGGTGAAGCTTTACCTCTAAAATCTGCAATCAAATCTTTCATTGCCTGATTCGCATATTTTGTAATAATGTCAGGATAAGCGGCGAACGT
>Ga0190358_1000147_pt1 | contig 25251 bp, 29 predicted proteins | sample 48721812_MG_FD_161666 | JGI IMG/M metagenome (GOLD analysis project Ga0190358, IMG submission 161666) | Hydrothermal vent microbial mat bacterial communities from Southern Trench, Guaymas Basin, Mexico - 4872-18-1-2_MG | ecosystem: Environmental > Aquatic > Marine > Hydrothermal vents >... | reverse complement strand
CGGGTAGGGTGGGCAAACGTGTTTTTTGTGTGCATCGGCATTCCATTAACCATCAATATCATATTGGTGGGCAACAAAAATACGTTGCCCACCCTACATGGCTATGGCTGGTTTCTACCGGTGGTTTCACCCAAGAGGTGCTCACTTATGTCAACGCCAGAACCGATATTTATGCTTCTGATTATGAGGGAATTAACAGCCTCTTTAAGGCTTATGGCGGTAATTATTCCATTCCTCAGTTTGCCGTGAATGATTAATTTAACTATTTCGCACTGGTAGCCAGGTAGGTCGGGTTAGATTTTTTTGCGCAGCAAAAAAACGTAACCCGACATTTACCTTAAATTGAGCCAGGTAGGTCAGGTTAGACATTTACCTTAAATTGAGTACAACGGATTAGGGAATTCAACGGATTTATCATCTTCAAATGATAATCCATTAATTGAGCGTAGCTAAAGGGCAGATCAAAAAAATTTTCAAAGGGCATTGAAATATGAGTATTGGCCCCCATGTCGTTAGAACAAGATTAAACGAATCAAGGGATAGACAAGATTAACACCTATCAGTTTATCCTTTTCATCCGTTTAATCCTGTTCTAAAGTTTATATTAATCAAACCTAAATAGGAGAAATCTATGCAAAATCAAGTATTTACCTTAAACAGGCTCAACAGTCTGTTATGGATACTGTTTTGGGTATTCATGCTTTCAAGGGCAATGGCGGCTGAATTGGTATTTGAGCCAGCCACGCCCATCGTTGAAACAGGGCAATCACTCACCTTATCCGTTTCCGGCACGAGCGGCGATATAACTTGGAATCCCACCAAAGGGCAAATCCAAGGCGCGGGTAATCAGGTCACTTATATTGCTCCGGCTCAAGCGGGTACAGATGTCGTAACCGTTTTAGATAAAAAAGTGGGTCGTCATGCTGGTACGAATAATAATGTTGGCGTACTCAAGATTACAGTGATACAGAAACCGTTAGTTTCGCAAGAAAATGCTAACTGGGAAGTGTTTACGAATAGCAGTAAGATTCAAGCTATGCTTCCATCGGATGATGGCAAAACGCTGTGGGTAGGTACAAATGGTGGACTTGAACAACGTGATGCCAGCACGGGGGAATTAGTGCGGGTGTTTACGAGTTTAGATGGCTTGCCAGACAACTACATTAGAAGCCTAGAAAGCGATGGTAGCGGTGGGCTGTGGATTAGGGGGACTTGGGATGGTCTAGCCTACCGCAGTGTCAGTGGTGAATGGACGGTTTATACGACTGGCAATTCGGGTTTGCCAGACAACAGAATTAATGCCCTAGAAAGCGATGCTAACGGTGGACTGTGGATTGGAACAATGAATGGTCTAGCCTACCGCAATATCAGTGGTAAATGGACGGTTTATACGACCCATTCTGGCTTGCCAAACAACAGGATTCATGCCCTAGAAAGCGATGCTAGCGGTGGGCTGTGGATTGTGGCATGGGGGAGTGTGGTAGGGAGTGTGGTAGAGAGTGGATATAGTAAGAGTGTGGTAAGGGGGAGTAGTGTGGAAGGGAGGAGTCTAGTCTACCGTAGTGTCAGTGGTGAATGGACGTTTTCTAAATCTTTCGGCGTCTTTATGTCTCCTTCTGTCTCTGCCAAGTTAAAGGGCCAGATTGATATCCTAGAAAGCGATGGTAGCGGTGGGGTGTGGTTTACGCAGACGCAGCCTTATCACAAGCAGATAACCTACTACAGTGTCAATGGTGAAAAGACGGTTTATACGACTGACAATTCGGGCTTGCCATACGAATACAAGCCAGACTACAAGATTGATGCCCTAGAAAGCGATGCTAGCGGTGGGCTGTGGATTGGGACAAGGAGTGGTCTAGCCTACCGCAGTATCAGTGGTGAATGGACGGTTTATACGACTGACAATTCAAACTTGCCAGACCACAATATTGATGTCCTAGAAAGCGATGCTAGCGGTGGGCTGTGGATTAGTACTCCTCTAGTCAGCCGCATAGCCTACCGCAGTGTCAGTGGTAAATGGACAGTTTATACGACTAACAATTCGGGCAAGTGTAACAACTAGATGACGATGGCGATGGAATCGCTAATATAGTTACCCAGAAAAGCTTTGTCTCTGCGAAAAGACCTGCCAGGTTTTTAAAACCTGGCAGCTCTAGGCTGAAGGCGATAAATGGAAATAGCTGTGAGCGCGGATATGCCAAGAGGTGAATATGTGCTTTATCTCTTACGAATCGACGTTGATTTGTTGTCGCATCTTGAACAATGGATGGTGGGGGTGAGTGGTTTTAAGGTGGAATAAAGTTTATACTTGAACTACATGGATTGTATAATCGATACGGATTACAACATAAACTTTTAACGACATGGATTGTATAATTGAGATGGATTGGATTAAGTAGTAAATGTCGGGTTACGTTTTTTTGCTGCGCAAAAAAATCTAACCCGACCTACCTGGCTTTCAGCCAAAAAAACACCCTCTGCACGGACTTAAATGATACTGAATGTCAAAACGTCTTAACTGACAAACGCGCTGCTATCCTAATTCATCCACGCGGACAAGGCACTGGCTACAACCAAGAAGTTTCCATTGAATTTATGGCAACTCACGCCTATCGCACTTTACACAATCGTGGCTATGACAACGATGAAATCTACTTTCTGTCCTACAAACCGGATGTGGACATTAACGGTGATGGTCTTGTTGATCGCAACGTCGTTGATGGTCCCATTACCGCCTTTGACCTGGCAGCGGGTACATCTCCTCGTGACTTGACTCGTGCTGATGTACAGCAAGCCTTTGATTGGGCGAAACAAAAAGGAAAACTTGACCAACCTTTAGTGCTTATTTTTGTTGATCACGCGCTCACAGGTAAACTACGTTTAGACCCCTTTGAAGAGGTACTGACCGCCCAGGACTTAAACGCTATGCTCACGGACTATCAACAAACGACGGGGAACCAAGTGGTTGTAGTCCTCGAAGCGTGTCATACGGGGAGCTTGGTAAGTGGATTAACTGGTCCTGATCGCCTCATTGTCACCAGCACCGCTGAAGATTTCGCCTACTACGACAATCTGGGCATGTTTTCCTTCAGCAAATTCTTTTTTGACAATTTGCGTCGAGGTGAAAGTTTTTATGATGCTTTTCAAACAGTTAGCGGTAAATTGCCCACTTTTGGGTATCCCTTTGATTTACAAACACCCCAACTAGATGATGATGGTGATGGAATAGCTAATAGCAGCAATGATGGGCGTTTAGCTCGGAAATGGTGTCTCAATGGCTGTTTTGGAGCCTTATCCGGGGAAATCACTTTAGAACAGGAAACCCCGGCAATGACAGTGACCGCCGGACAAAGTGTTTCCTTAGTGGTTCGTGCTGGGATTACCGAAGGGCGTATTAAACGAGTTTGGGCTTTAATTATGACCCCAGACGCGGCTAAACAACGCAATGAACAAGGCTTCTCCCTGATACCCACCCCGGTGGTTAATCTCCGTCAACAACCCGAAGATGCCAGTCGTTGGCAAGGTACATTCAGTGGTTTCAAATATCGGGGCGATTATGTCATCACCTTCATGGCGGAAGATAATGAAGGCTTTATCACAGCGGCGGTACCCGTTGTCATGACGCAACCTGAAGGTCCAGAAGTACCTGTTACTGAAACTGAGATTAAGATTTATCCTGCCCCCATTCCGAGCCAAACGGTGTATCACGATGGCGACACCTTGCGCGTGACTTTGCCCTCATTACCCGCCGGGCAAGTGCAATATGTCGGAAGGAGTTTACCGGATGGCACGCTCTTTTTGCTATCGAACCTAAATGGGTTTGTCCCGGTGGATGCAGCTAATATTCCCGTTTTTCAAGGCGGAGAAGTTGCAATTGAAGCACCGATAAATGCGGATATGCCAAGAGGTGAATATATACTTTATCTCTTGCGAATCCCCGTCGGCGTTGATTTATTGACGCACCCTGAACAATGGATGGTGGGGGTGAGTGGTTTTAAGGTGGAATAAAGCCAGGTAGGGTGGGCAACGTTTTTTTGTTGCCCACCAATAATTGACCGGCAAAAGGGTAAAACCTCACCCCCCTTCCCCAAATCAAATAAAGCCTCAAGTCGTTTGACTTGGGGCTTTTTTTTATGTGAACTAATGAGTGGAACGAGATTAACGTTCAATACAACGGACACAAAAAAAAATCCCACCCTTTACCTCTTAATAATTCCCGCCAAAAATCCATTCTTATTAAATTTTGCCTCACAACCTTAATTCGTGCGAAGGTTTTTTCCCAGTAAGAACCCAATCCTAGCAAGCGTAGGGTGCTTACCTTAGCACCTTTCAAAAACGTATTGCTCCATCACAATAAGGACACCCACCAAAAACGGTGCTACATTTTAGAAATTTTTTCAAAAAATTTTTGATTCGCCAAAGTTACAAACGTCAATTTTTGCCCTTAGATGTGTTAAAATATAATTTAATAATGTAGCTTGTGTAGGATGGATTAAGTGTAGGGTGGGTAGTGAAATCCACCTAACACCAACCTCTTTATGCAAAATGTTCCCAAATAGGCAAAGATTGATATTTATAAAAACGGAATATCGAAATGCTAAACCAACAATATTCTTGGAACCAGGTGCATAATAATTGGTCAGATATTAGGAATCTGGTTGAAGATGGGTATTCGGTTATTGTGACTCAGAATAGTGAAGTAGTCGCACTGTTAGTCCCTGTTCGATACAACAAACCGGTTTGAAAAAGGGTTTGAAAAAGGGCAAAGAAGAAGGTTTGAAAGAAGCAGCGGAAATATCTGCTCGTAATCTGCTGTCTCTGGGAACTTTGACAGAAGAACAGATAGTAGAAGTAACCGGATTAACTTTGGAAAGGGTGAACTTTCTCAAAGAATAATTATGTAGGGTGGGCAACAAGAACACGTTGTCCACCAAAACACTTAAATCTAAATTGGCATTTGAAATTGTACCCATTGCCCCCGGTGATCGCTTTTTAGATTCGTCAAAAATTCCGTCCTAAGTCCTTGAAAGCGTTTATGTATCCACACATGGTCCAGGTCATACAATGGTAAAAAGGAGGGCCAAGTACCCCGCCAATCATGAGCAAATTTGCTCGCTAAGTGATAACCACCACTTACCTCTGCAAATGCATCAAAACCTCGACTAAGGCTGATCGCATTAAAATCTCCGGCAATAATATCAATCGTTTGCCCTGTGCTTTTCTGAATCGTTCTAACAATATCTTTTAACATGGGGGTGCGCCATCTAGGTAAAACTTGTCTTGAGAGTACTGGGTGCCGTCTTGACATATTACGACGACCATCAATAGCCAATATACGCAACGCTTGTCCGCGCACGGTGACGACCACAATCATCCCTTTAGCTTCGCGGATTCTGACTAAACGTTCAAGTTGTAGTGGCCAGGTAGAGCAAACCGCTAAGACATTACTTGGTGTGTTTTGGTACTTAATGATGGACCATCCCTTGTGTTTAAGAAGTTGATTGAGCCGATGCTGTACCGGCGGTTCACTTAGGATGGCAATATCGGGGTGTCGCTGTTCGATGTCATGGCGGATGGATTTCCAAGACCCTTTTTCTTTACCGCCCCAGTGTACATTCCAATGCAACACGCTGATTTGTTGACTGGGATCGAAGTGGCTTTGATTACCGCCCATTCCTATCATTGATAAGCCACCCCATATTATGATGCCTAAGCCAATAAAAGTTAAGCCAAAACGGAAACCAGGTAAACTGCGACCCACTTTGAATAAATCCCAAAAAACAGCCCATAAACCGAGCGGTAAAAGCGGAATGTACATCAATAAGCCCAATTCGACAGTGTAATCACGGACGGTATGACCGATTACACCTAGTAATATGACAAGGAGAGTGGCTATGCTTATAATAGTTCCTACTAAGTTCCATAAAAAGCGATTAAGATTAAAAATGTGTGACCCAAATTTCATGTTAAATGATTTCCAATGGTGAATTTTGAAAATGTATAAGTTTTCCCGTACTTTTAGTCAGCGTTTGCTGACATGGTTTGATAAATTTGGGCGTACTAATTTACCTTGGCAATCTAACCCGACACTTTATCGTGTCTGGGTATCAGAAATCATGCTCCAGCAAACTCAGGTGAATACGGTTATTCCTTATTATGAGCGATTTATGCAAGCATTTCCAGAGGTGCAAATATTAGCTGACGCGACATTAGATCAGGTATTGCACTATTGGAGTGGTTTAGGATACTACGCTCGCGCTCGCAATTTACACCGAGCCGCACAGCAAATTTGTACTTCATCAAATGCTGAATTGCCGAGTGATTTTGAAAAGTTAATACACTTACCCGGCATTGGGCGTTCAACAGCGGGGGCTATTTTAGCATTGGCTTTAGGGCAACGTTATCCTATTTTAGATGGTAATGTTAAACGGGTATTATGCCGTTATTACGCTGTTGAAGGATGGGCTGGTGAAAAAAAAGTGATAGAAAAACTATGGTTATTAGCTGAAAAAAATACACCTCGTACACATATTGCTAATTATACTCAAGCTATGATGGATTTAGGTGCGACGGTTTGTAGCCGTAGCCGCCCTCAGTGTGGGCTTTGCCCTTTTAATGTTGATTGTGCAGCCCATCAAAGGGGCTGTGAAACGAATTATCCTGCACCGAAACCCCGTAAAACTTTACCGGTAAAAACGACAAGCTTTGTGATGTTACAAAATTCGTTGGGTGAAGTCTTATTGGAAAAGCGCCCGATGAAGGGTATTTGGGGTGGATTATGGAGTTTCCCTGAATGTTCGAGTGTTGATGATATTCCTAAATGGTGTCAACAACATCTTGACGGCAATATACTAAAGTGCTATACTTGGCAATCTTTACGCCACACTTTTACGCATTTTCATTTAGATATTACGCCGGTATTGATGTCGTGTAAGGCTGATCAAACAGTGACACTGAAAAACATCTTATGGTATAATGTAAATAAACCGACTGCTTTAGGTTTAGCTGCCCCTGTGGTACGCTTATTGGCACAACTTACTCATACAGGAGATTTATTATTATGACTCGCATGGTTAATTGCGTAAAACTTGGTCGAGAAGCTGAAGGCTTAAAATTTCCCCCTTACCCTGGTAAATTGGGTCAAAAAATTTATGAGAATATTTCTGATGAAGCGTGGAAAATGTGGATGAGCCAACAAACCATGCTGATTAACGAATATCGTTTGTCACCGGCGGATCCACAAGCCCGCAAAATGATAGAAGTAGAAATGGAAAAATTTTTATTTGGGGAAGGTTCAGCACCGCCCGCTGATTTTGTGCCACCTCAAGCTTAGTATCCCGTTCAAAACATCCGATTTTTGAAAAAATGGGAAATCTGACAGGTTTTTGAAACCTGTCAGGTTTGTCGTTTAAATAAAAAACCGAAAATTTGACGGTACGAAGTAAAAATCATTTTTTAGCATGACAACAATTAGAGAAGTCATCAACTCCCACTGCATGTAGGCGTAACCTATCAACATTGTGAATATAGATTGTTGAGCCTTGTACGTTAATAAAACCCTCCTTATGGAGGTCGTGCAAAATGCGAGATAAAGTTTCTGGCTTAATGGATAGACGTGATGCAACGACATGTTTAGGAATAGAAAGCTTTATCTCATAATCATTTTTGCGTTCGTCGGGTACCTGATATAATAAATAGCTAATCAAACGGGCTCTAGCATTTTGCAGGGTTAAGTGATCAATTTCATTGATCCACATGCGAATATGCCGACTCATCTGGGACATGAACTGAAAATTAGTTTCCCAGGAATCTTTAAGAATTTCTATAAAATTTTTGCCTTCAAAACTAAAAACTGAGCTATCGTTGATAGCTTGAGCTGCCATCGGATAGGCAGAATTAGGCATAAATATAGTCGCCTCTGCAAAAACTTGACCTGGTGAAATGACATCAAACACCTTTTCCAAGCCATCCCGAGAAAAACGAATAAGTTTAATATGTCCTGTTTTAAGCATAAAAAACCGTTCCGCAGTTTGACCATATTGGTATAGAAATTCCCCTCCTTCAAGCTGTGTTTGGCGCATACTTTGTTTAAGTTGCGCTAATTGTAGTTCATTAAGATTAGCGAATAATTCTACTTGACGTAATTCACTGTCAATCGTTGATGTATTAAAACAGGGTTGAGATTGCATATTGATAATCCCATTTCAGTATGATAAGATAATCAGATGTGAAACATTATACGTTAGCACGAAAACTATATAAATACTATTTAAAAAAAATAGTATTTTTTGCACATACAATTGATAATTTATTTATGGAAACAATCACCCAAACACTCACTAATGAACATTCACATTGTGATCAACTATTCGCCCAAGCCGAGGAAAAAGTCGTTAAGAAGCAATGGGAATTAGCAACGACCGGCTTTACAAACTTTAGAGCGGCAATGGAACAACATTTTACCAAAGAAGAGCAAGTTTTATTTCCTAGCTTTGAAGAACGTACCGGTCAAACTGCCGGTCCCACAGCGGTTATGCGGATGGAACATCAACAAATGCGTCAAGTTTTTGATGAGATGCAAAAAGCTTTGACTGAGCAAGATAGTGAAGAATATTTGGGTTTTTCTGAAACATTATTAGTGTTAATGCAGCAACACAATGTCAAAGAGCAACAAATGCTCTACCCGATGACTGATCAAGTATTAAGTCAGGAAGTCGCTTCTATCCTGAATCAGATGGATCAAGTCGGGAAAAATGTATGACGAGTAAATATCAATTGGATGTTAGTCAGTTGGAGCCATGTGAACCCTTGGAACGCATTTTGGCGACTTTGCCTCAATTACAAACAGGTGAATATCTGCATGTATTGCACCGCATGGAGCCTTATCCTCTTTATTCCATTTTAGAAAAAGAAGGCTATACCTGGTTAACACAGGCAGGGCAAGAAGTGCCAATTGAAATTTACATCTGGCGTAGTACGGATACCCTCGCTGCGGCGGCTATTAAAGACAGACAGGCAGGTCAGCCCCTATAAAATCCACCGTATTTAGATTCAAATGTTGTAGGGGCGAACCTGCGTGTTCGCCCTCGTGTTTGCCATGACTGAAATGAAATAACATGAATATTGCCCTACTTAGCTTAGAACAGACTCCCCCTTTATCGGTCCCACTTCGTTTTTTTTTGACGGCACCTTTATTTGGTTTATTAGCCAGTCTATTATTGCTTTATGATGGCCCTCATCTTTTGATGAATCGCTGGTATCCTAGCACACTTGCCCTGACTCACCTGATAACACTCGGTTTTATTACTATGGTAATGTTTGGGGCTATGTTGCAATTATTACCTGTGCTAGCAGGTTCTCCTGTTCCTCGCCCTATTTTTGTTAGTAGCACACTACATATCTTGCTCACCCTGGGCACTTTAAGTTTAGCCAGTGGCTTTATCACCGGATGGGCATGGATGATGGTAAGTGCCCTAATTTTATTAGGGCTTAGTTTTTTTGGTTTTATTGGAATTGTAGCCTATTGTTTAGTTAACGTCAAGGGGCGAAGTCCTACTATGACGGGTATGCGCTTTGCACTCGGTGCATTAGTCATCAATGCCATGTTGGGCATTATATTGGGGATGCTATTTGTTGGTGTGGTATTGCCCTTACCGATGGTATTGACTAATTTACATTTAACTTGGGGATTAATTGGTTGGATAGGATTATTAATCATAAGCATCGCCTATCAAGTCGTTCCCATGTTTCAAATCACTCCCCAATATCCTTCCTATCTAACACCTTGGTTGGTACCATTAGTATTTTTTATATTGTTCTTATGGACACCGCTTGATATCTTAGTTCATCTTAACCAGCTTCCAGCTACAGTATCACAGCTACTCATCGGTTTCATCGGATTAGGATTAAGTATATTTGCTCTAGTGACGCTCAATCTCCAAGCACATCGTTTGCGTTCGATACCCGATGTAACGCTTAACTATTGGCGTGTAGGCATGATCGGATTATTGTTCAGCATTATTTTATGGGGTGTAGGTGTATTTTGGTCCGATTTGGCAATGAAACCTTTTTATCCTGTATTATTAGGTGTCATTTTCATTGTCGGTTTTGTGCTACCGGTTATTCAGGGCATGTTATATAAAATAGTACCCTTTTTGGTATGGCTTCATTTGCAAAATCAACAATTGGAGATTACCAAAGTTATTTCTATGGTAAAAATCCCCAATATGAAGCAAGTCATACCGGATAAATTCGCACGTCGTCAATTTTGGGTATATATTATGGCCCTTGGATTGACTATTAGCGCGGTGCTATGGCCGGCCGGTTTGAGTGATGTAGCAGGTATAGTTTTAGCCTGTTCATTTCTATTTTTGGGCTATAACCTTTATAAGGGATTGTGGCTTTATCGGTCAGTGAGTTGGCAAATTGCTGCTGCAAAAGGCAAGAAATCCGATTTTTGAAAATATTATTCAACTTGATTTAAATCAAGGCATTTTTGAAAGTGACAATACATAATGACATCCGACTCACTTGAACAGGTGATTTTAAAAATTCATTTGGTGAGGATTAACTTTATTTTCAATTTTCACAATACAGTACACATTAGTGTGCGAAGGAGATAAATGAAATATCTAAAATTCAGCTTTCTTTCAACTTTAATCATAGCCTTCTTCTTGAGTTTTGCCGCTTACGCAGATATGGCAGATACCATCAACAAAGCAGGCAAACAACGGATGCTCACTCAAAAAATGAGCAAAGAAGTCCTGCTAATTGCTGCCGGCATTGATGTTGAAGCGAATAAGACAAACCTCGCTGCAACAACCGCTCTTTTTGATAGCACCCTAAAAGGGTTGACTGATGCCTGTATGGATGAGGGAATCAAAGGGCAACTCAACGTAGTAGGTGGCTTATGGGAAACATTCCGTCCAAATGTGACGGGCGATACATCCGCAGCCGTGTTGGGAAATCTTGCCGCACAAAATATGCCTTTGCTTAAAGCGATGAATGCAGCGGTACAAATGTACGAAAAAAAGGGCGGCTCCCTTGCTCCTGAAGTGGCAGCCACCATTAATAAAGCTGGCAAACAACGGATGCTAACCCAAAAGATGACCAAGGAACTGCTGTTAGTTGCCAATGGTATTGCGGTAGATGCTAATAAAGCTAACTTGGCAGCTACTGTGTCCGCATTTGACAATGCCCTGAACGAGCTGATTACCGCTGCTAGAAATGGTGCTATTGATGCCCAGTTGAATGTTGTCAAAAAACTTTGGGTACAATATAAGCCTACTTTGGATAGCGTTGACGTTGGAAAAGAAGGTTTAACTAAAGCGGCTGAACTCAATATGCCCTTGCTCACAGAAATGAACAAAGCGGTGGGTATGTACGCCGCTGCTGCGAAGTAATTTTTGTTAGACTGTCGTTCACGATGGTATAAATAAAGGGCCCAGACTCGATACGAGCCTGGGCCCTTTTATTTTGTTTCTTAAACGATGAGACGCTAAAAAAAATTTTCACGATTTTGAAATCGGTTCAGTATGCCTTATCCGTTTGTTTCGATAATCCGTTGTTCTCAAAGCGGAAAATGGGAATACACCTCCGTTATTTTTCTGAACCTCTATAATTCCTTTCTAGTACCCAAACGAGGTGAAGGTTATCTCGTTCCCACGCACACTGCCATTAAGTATCGGGCAGACACGCAGGTCTGCCCCTACAAAACCCCACATATTTAAAGGACTATACTCCCACATAAACTAACTTGATTTTTTTGCTAAACTACAACAATGTCAATAAATGTTAATAAATCTGTGATGGGATTTGATTACGGTACCAAGCGTATTGGTATAGCGGTGGGGCAAACTTTGACTCGCACCGCTCGCCCTTTAGCGATTGTACTTGTAAAAAACAGGCAGCCTGATTGGAAGTTGATAAGCACCTTGATTCAAGAATGGCAACCTGATACACTAATTGTTGGTTTACCGAAATACGCAGACGGTTCAGATAACGCCATTACAGATATCGTTCGTCGCTTTAGTCGGCAACTCCAGGGACGTTATCAATTATCAGTTCAAACGATTGATGAAACGCTCTCTTCAGTGGCAGCGGCTGAAAAAATTTCCACTTGCCCTTCTTTTTCAAAGGGGAAAATTAAACCATACAAAACGTCAAAGGGCAGGAAAGCTTTAGATGCAATTGCAGCCCAAATTATTCTCGAAACTTGGTTCACAACTTAACTGATAACTGAACAAAATGTCTTTAAATCATATTGATATGTTGCTTTGTAGCATGGCTAACTACCTCAACCAACACATAAAAACGCTCAATCGTGATGACGTTTTAATGCTGGGGATACATACCGGCGGTGTCTGGGTAGCAAAACGTTTACATAGCTTACTGAACTTACCACAACCATTGGGAAAACTAAATATCGCATTTTACCGCGACGATTTTAGCCGTATTGGTTTACATCCTCACGTTAAACCCTCTACCTTACCCATTGAGGTGGATAATCGCCACATTATTTTAGTAGATGATGTGCTACATACCGGACGCACGATACGAGCCGCCTTCAATGAAATCTTTGATTATGGTCGCCCAAAAAATGTGACACTCGCCACTTTAGTAGAACGAAATGGGCGAGAATTACCTATTCAACCAGATGTCATTGGCTGCTCACTATCTTTAGAAGCTGGCAAAACGATCAAACTTTGTGGACCCGATCCTTTATCTTTAGAAATTCGCACCGTGCATGAATAACATCCAATTAGATCAGCAAGGGCGCCTTAAACATTTTTTAGGCATAGAAGGTTTAGAACGTACCTTGCTCATTGATATTTTAAATACCGCCGCCTCATTTCTCAGTATTGATGCCAAAGCAGTCAAAAAAGCCCCTATTTTACGGGGTAAAACCATCGTTAATTTGTTTTTTGAACCCAGTACTCGCACACGCACCACCTTTGAATTAGCCGCTAAACGTCTATCAGCCGATGTCTTAAATTTTAATGTTGATACCTCTTCAGCCAGCAAAGGTGAAACCATTATTGATATGTTGCATAATTTGGAAGCCATGCACTGTGATATGTTTGTCGTGCGCCATAATGCCTGTGGTGCCGCCCATTTCATGGCACAGCATGTCTCCCCCCATATCCATATTATTAATGCTGGCGACGGAGAACATGAACACCCCACCCAAGCGATGTTAGATATGTATACTATTCGTCAATACAAAGGCGAGTGCGCACCACTGCGTGTCGCCATTGTCGGTGACATTCTACATTCACGGGTTGCCCGTTCAGATATTCATGCCCTAAGAACTTTAGGGGCTTCAGAAGTGCGTGTGGTTGGACCAAAAACCTTGATTCCTAAAGGTGTTGAAGCATTAGGAGTTAAAGTTTTTAACAATTTAAAATCAGGATTACATGAAGTTGACGTTATCATCATGCTGCGCCTACAACGGGAACGTATGCAAGGTGCCCTATTACCCAGTGCCCACGAATATTTTCAGTATTATGGCTTGACCGAAGAGGTACTAAAAGTGGCTCATCCAGACGCAATTGTCATGCACCCTGGTCCAATTAATCGCGGCGTAGAAATTGACTCAACGGTTGCTGATGGTGAACGTTCCGTTATTTTACCACAAGTCAGTAATGGTATTGCTGTCAGGATGGCTGTTATGGCAATGATTTTAGGTGTTGTAATACCCGAACAAAAGGAAGTACATTAATGGCAACGCTTAGTATTCTTGGAGGGCGGGTAATCGATCCCGCATCAAATGTCGATTTAGTGACCGATGTTCACATTGCCGATGAAAAAATTCTGGCTTTGGGTACAGCCCCCCCCGATTTTTCAGCAGAACAACAAATTGAGGCCAAAAATCAAATTGTTTGCCCTGGCTTGATAGATTTAAGTGTGCGTTTACGTGAACCAGGGGCAGAGCATAAAGGCACAATTATTAGTGAAACCAGGGCAGCTGCAGCCAGCGGTGTCACAACGATTTGTTGTCCACCCGATACCAATCCGGTGATTGACACACCTGCGGTTGCTAAACTGCTACAACATCGCGCTACTGAAGCGGGTATGGCAAAAATATTACCGTTAGCAGCACTCACTCAAGGTTTAAAAGGTGAACACCTTGCCGAAATGGGGGTGCTTAAAGAAGCTGGTTGTATCGGAGTCAGTAATGTATTGCCCATTGTCAACACCCAAGTATTACGTCATGCATTGGAATATGCAGCCAATTGTGATTTAACTGTCTTTTTACAAGCTCATGACAAGTGGTTAGGACATAATGGTTGTGTCCATGAAGGTGCAGTGAGTACTCGTTTAGGTTTATTGGGTGTGCCGGAAACAGCTGAAACCATTGAAGTTGCTCGTGATTTATTACTAATTGAAATGATTGGTATCAGAGCACATTTTTGTCGCCTATCAACAGCCCGGGCTGTCGATATGGTGAAAGAAGCTCAAGTTAAAGGGCTACCCGTGACGGCTGATGTTAGCACACATCACTTATTTTTAACTGAGCTAGACATCAAAAACTATGATAGCCAATGCCATGTGAATCCCCCTTTACGCAGTCAACAGGACAAAAAAGGTTTACGCGAAGGCTTATTACAGGGGAGCATTAATGCTATCACTTCCGATCATCAACCACATGAAGCCGATGCGAAACTTAGTCCTTTTGCTATGAGCGCATCAGGCATTTCCGCCATCGATAGCTTATTACCACTCAGTTTACGCCTTGCTGAAGAAACGCAAATAGATTTAATCACAGCACTTGGCTATATCACTCACCAACCGGCTCAGATTTTAGGTATAGAAGCCGGGACATTAACGGTAGGGCATAAAGCAGATATATGCATTTTTGATCCAAACTGCCAATGGACATTAACCCCTGATAATATGCATAGTTTAGGGCATAATTCGCCATTTTTAGGTTGGGAATTTAAAGGAAAAGTGAGCTATACTTTAATCAATGGTCGAGTGGTTTACAATAATTTAGATAGCAGGTAATTACTATGTACAAATATTTTCAACCCTGGTTTGTTATTATTTTAGTGGGGCTATTGACAGCTTGTGCCAATCTCCCTTTACAACCCATTTCTCCACAAGTTAGTCTGGCGGATTTTAGAATCGTCAATCTAGGGGTGTTTTCGCAAAACTACAAACTCCGATTGCGTGTAAAAAATCCCAATTCCTTTCCACTGCCTATCAACCACTTGAATTACCAATTACACATCAATGATCAAGAATTTACCAAAGGCACGAGTAACCAAGCGGTTACTATTCCCGCCTCTGGTGAAGAATTTTTGGACCTTGAGGTTGCCAGTAATTTGATGCGTATTATTGGGCAATGGAGTGATTTGAAAACGGTGCTTAATCAAGATTTCAATTATCGGTTATCTGGCAATATCAATGTTATAGAAGGGGGACCCCAATTGCCCTTTGAACATAAGGGCAATATTCCCTTATTGTGGAATGATTCCTAAATAGTGTCCATCAGAAAACACTATTGGTCTAGCGGCCTGCCTCACTTCCTATTAATTAGACGTATATCTATCTATCTATAGGCGAGGTATATTATGACTGAACGACAAGCGGTCTATTATGGACAAGTCGAGTTGATACCCGGCATTGTTTGTGATGGCTATGTGTTGGATGATGAGACTGCAGTAATGAGTGAGCGTGGAACTGCGGACTTGTTGGGAATGCATCATAAATCTTTACAAAGCGTGGCGGTTAACTGGCCAAAAAAAACCTTGAAACCGTTTATTGACGAGGGTTTGAGCGTGGCGGTTAACCGTGTAGAAGTCACAGCCAAAGATAATCCGCACAAAGGTAGAAACATTACCGTTTACAACACTTCTTTTATTGAGTCTTTTATTCGTGCTTATGCTTTAGCACTTGCCCATGATGTCCTTAGAAAAAATCAAAAGCACAGAAGTTGCCATCAAGCAAGCCTGCGGACTCTCCCCCGACATTCAACAAACCGCCCAAAAGAATTACATAGATGCGGTTAAACTCATCAAAAACTTTAAAGACAGGAAGTGCTCCATATCTTCCTAATAAATAAGCTTTTTCTAATTGACTATCATACATATCTTTAAATTGATTCACAGAAAAAATTTTTGAGCTTCCATTCCCCTCTTTTTCAACAAACCAGAACTCATCTCTTCTAATTAAATCCAAATTCAATAATGTAGAGTCATGGGTAGTAACTATTAATTGGGTTTTTGAATCATTCAGTTTATAAAATAACTCAAAAAACCTTTTTGTCAATTTAGGATGTAAACTTCTATCAAATTCATCAATAATAATTGTATCATCCTGTGAAAATTGGCCAATCAAGGGAATCAAATCGAATAGTCGTTTTGTTCCATCTGATTCATCTTCTAATTCAAATATTTCTTTTATATCCTTTCTATGAACCAAACCCAGTTTTTGAACCTTTAATTCACCCGTCTGATTTTTACTGATAGTTAATATGCCATTAGGAGTCTTTAGTAATATAGCATCTTGTTGTTTTAAGGTATCTTTTTCTATATTTGTCTCTTCAGAAATATTTTTTGAATGTTTTTCAAAATCTTCTTCAATAGACTCAATATCTACTATTCCAATATCAAATTCTTTCAAATATTTTTTAAATATCCTGGATAAATCTCTATTTTTATTGATTAAAGATTTACCTCCAAATTGTGTATCTGGATATAATATTAACCGTTTTTCGCCAAACCAATTATAAATAGTATTGATAAATTTTATTTCTTTAATATCTAAACCTTTACTCGCAATTTCTGATAAGAATAATTGACTATTCTGATTTTTCATATCACTTCTATATATTTCAAACATTTCCTTAATTTCTTTACTTATCAAAATGTTACCCAATAATATTTCATTATTTTTATGAAAAAAATTGTCCATTAAATTCTAATTCAAATTCAAATACTGTCGGTTTTTTTGGGCTATCATTGTTAAGCCTAAAGTATTTTTTATAAGTCTCAACATTATTTAAGCCCTTTAAAATTATCTCTTTACTATATTCAATTGCTTTAACTAAATTGGATTTACCAGAGGCATTGGCACCATACATTACAGCACTTTTTAATATTTTTACTTTTTTAAAGTCGACAAGATGCCCTGAATTAACTTCAAATGAGATGTCCGTTTTAAAATATGTGGTTGAAAAAATCAAAGCAGTATTGACAACTAAGGAAATGATCAAAATCGGTGCCGTCATTTTATTGGATGTCAATGATCATTTTGTCAAAGAAGTCCAAAAATTTTTGGCTGAACATCATAACCCCACAGAGTTCTCCAATGCCGAAATCAATGGCTTAGAAATTTCCCGAGGCTACATTATTACCTCACCAATACCGCAAACTGAACCAGTTTCACCACATTCAAAAGGGCTATTAACTCAAGCCTCTAAATGGGTTCGCAAAGCGGCAACTGCCGGAGATCGTGAAGCGCAAAATACGCTTGGATTGATGTATTTAAAAGGGGAAGGGGTCAAAAAAATCAGAACCTCGCCAAGAAATGGTTTAAAAAAGCCGCGACTCTTGGACACACACAAGCGCAACAAAATTTACAAGCTTTAATAGTATTTTTTTAAGCCTTTGTATAACGATGAAGGCGGTGCGCGTACCAAAGCCTACGCTTGCTTGCCCGAAAGATTATTTTTGCCAAAAATTTCTAATGTAAAATGCATTTCTTTCTTCCGTTGGAAATAACAATCCATTATACTATTCACAAGCTTAGAATTTATATTTTAAAAGACACTTAGGAGAACGACTAAAATATGTTGAAATTTCCCTACGGTCTCAGTGATTTTTACCGTATTCAAACCAATCATTATTTTTATGTGGATCGCACTTCACATATTCGGCTGATTGAAGAAATTGGTGAGCAGCTACTGTTCTTACGCCCTCGTCGCTTTGGCAAAAGTTTGCTGTTATCAATGCTAGAGAATTACTACGATGTGGCAAAGGCAGAAGAATTTGATAAGTTGTTTGGGAAATTAGCGATAGGGCAAAATCCGACGGAGAAACATAATCAGTATTTTGTGATGAAGTGGGATTTTTCTAATGTCAATTCCAAGGGCGATGCCACGCAAATACACCAGAGATTAAATCGCTATATCAATTCTTGTATTCAAGATTTTGCGGATAATTATGCTTCGTGGCTTTCAAAAAATATCCCGATTGAACCAGAAGATGCGATTATTTCGTTTCTTTCCCTTTTGAATGCGGTACGACAAACCCCTTATCGCCTTTACCTGTTAATCGACGAATATGATCATTTTGCCAATGAAGTTATGATGGGAAAGGGTGAAACCGAACCAAAGCATTATAAAGCCCTGCTTTCGGCTGAAAGTTCACTCAAAAGTTTTTTTAGAACGGTGAAATCTGCCTGTAGTGGGCAAGGTTTAGAACGGGTTTTTATCACCGGGGCAACGCCTGTTTTAATGAGTGATATGACGACGGCTTATAATGTCGCCGAAAACATTTATTTACAACCGGCTTTTAATGAATTATGTGGTTTTCGAGAATCCGAACTAGCATCCGTTGTGAATCAAATCGTCGAAGAATGTCAATTACCCCAGGAAAAAGGGCAAATGGCTTTAAACTTGATGCAAACGTTTTATAATGCTTATTGTTTTAGTGAAAGAGCGAGTGAAGGGGTTTATAATCCCACTTTAGCCCTTTACTTCTTGAAACATTTTCAGCAAGATTGTCAATTTCCACGCCAAATGTTGGATAGCAATTTGAAACTGGATTTGAACAAGCTGAGTTATCTGTCTCGTTTACCGAATGGCAGGGCGATTATTCAGCAAGCTTTGGAGGGTTCACCGCCCTTGGTTCTCTCATTCGTCGCAGATCGTTTTGGGATTGATGACATGTTGGAAGAGACGCAAAGTAACCAGTTTATTATCACGCTACTTTATTATTTGGGCGTTTTAACCTTGGATGGGGAAACGGAACTGAGAGAATTACGTTTTAAAATTCCCAATTTAGTGGTCCGTAAACTTTATGTTGAACACCTGTTTAAAAGGCTGTTACCACAAAACACGGAACGCGAAACCACTCGGGTATTGGCTAGAAAATTTTATCAAAGTGGCGATTTACAAGCCATCTGCGATTTGATGACACAGCGTTATTTTAAAGTGTTTGACAATCGGGATTATAAAACGGCGGATGAATTGACGATTAAAACCGCTTTTTTGACGGTGCTTTTTGATGATGCATGGTATATCATGGATTCAGAAACCGCCTTAGATCGGCGATATGCGGATTTAACGATGATACTTCGCCCAGACTATCGTCATCTGCCCTTGCGTAATTTTATCATTGAATTTAAGTATTTAAAATTATCTGATGTCAAAAAAAGTGGTGCAGAACTCAAAGAATTGAGTCTTTCTGAATTAGAAGCCCTCAAGCCGGTTAAGAAAAAATTAGGGAAATCGGAAAAGCAATTGCTAGATTATCAAACCCGCTTGGAATCAAAATATGATGATGGGTTAAAATTGCAACTGATTAGTGTGGTGGCGATAGGATTTGAGCGGGTGGTATGGAAAACAGTGTCGAAGTCGTCAAAATTGAGAAATACCATTTTTTAAAAAAATGGTATTTCTTGAACTGAGAAATTTTTGGAAAAAATTTCTTCAACACTATATTTGATCTACCAAAGCGGATCACAAACCACCAAGCTGATCTGTTTGCATCTCTTCTATCAGAATTAGACACTGAAGACACACCTTTATTTTCAAAGAATTATCAAGAACAACAAGATGTGATTGATAAACCAATTGATTATGTCAGTCGTAAAGCCATCGAATTACGTCCTCTGGATTTTCTTAAATTTTTTCCAGAGTTTCAAAACCTTTCGGCTGAGGAACTTAAACAAGTCAAAGTGTTGGATGCGAATCGTACTTTAGAAACCTATCTCAAAAGAGAAACTGACTCTTTGACGCTGATTCTGGAAACCACGCTTAACCATTTGAGAGATACGACATTTCACATAGAAGTACAAACCGATTATGATGATACAATAGATGAGCGGATTTTAGTTTACGGTGTGTTGATCAAGCATAAAACCAAAAAGCCTAAGGTAAAAACTTTACTGATCAACTTGAGTCCGGAACCAAAGTGTCAATTGTTAGGAAAGCAGGATTTTGGAAGCATCAAAATTGAGTATGAAGTCATCAATTTATGGGAACAAAGTTATGAAAAAGTCAAGCGACACCACTTGACAGGTTTGTTACCATTTACGCCGTATTTAAAAGGTACTGGTAAGGCTGAAATTCGGGAGGCTTCTGAAATCCTCAAAGCAGAAATTTCAGATTCTCACGAACAAGCTGAAATGCTTTTTCTACTGGCTATTTTGGCTGGTAGAAAATATAATACCGCCGGTTTTCAACTACTTTCACCAACAACTATCATGAACATAGAATCACTTCGAGACGATCCAACTGCAAAACAACTGATTGAACTGTTGTTTCCAGATAAACTAGCGGCTACTAGAGCAGATGGAAAAGCAGAGGGAATAGCAGAAGCAACAGAAAACTTTATACGTCGCTTCGGTAATACACTCAGTGCGGAACAGATTAAACAACTTAAAGATGAAACGGGTTGATTAAAAGCAATTCGTAGGTTGGACTGACAACAGGAAACCCAACCATTCATCTATTATCTTGTATGTCTTGTTCCAACTAAAGACCTGGTTTTGGAAACCTGTCAGATATCTGTTAGAACTTATATCAATTTGTGACGGTGTCAGAGTTATTGAAATCAGGACTTGCTATGAACTGAAACAGGTACTCTATGCACACATCCTTCAAGTAAGCGTAGGGTGCGTCCTACGCACCGTTAATTTGGTGAATAAATTTATTTCATTGGACGACACTTCATATTTGTGAATGGAATGGTGCGCTCCCCGCACCCTACGCTTGCTTTTTTTGTTCATATTAATAATATGAGTTGAGGAAAGCGTTCCCAAACAGAATTTGGGAACGAAAAAAAATAGAATTAATGTCACGGTAAATTTACCCATAGTGAAATTTCACCTTCAGGTAGTTCAGTTATCAGTTATTCCACTAATCATTAACCGTCATAAATAATTTTTTAATGAAGTTCCAATACTACCACGCTATTTAAAAATGGTCAAGCCCTTTTTTGAAAAAATTTTCACTGGTCAAAATAATTATGTTCGCTATGGCGAATTTAAAGACTTCAGCCAGGTAGGGTGGACAAACGTGTTTTTGTGTGCATCGGCATTCATTTCGTATAACATGGTATTTGTAGAATCATTTTCGGTTTTAACGAAATGCCGTTGCACCAAAAACACGTTAGGAGCCCTACCTGGCTTGTTGACAGTGCATAAATCACCGGCAATCAACTGTTCATCATTCCGTTATTTTTGAATAATCGGCTTCAAATCTTTAATTAACTTAGGTTTTTTTGAAACAACCGGCAGCCCTGAAAATTTTTGCCTATCCCGATAATACTGACACGCAGCATGAACGTCATAATTGAACTGAGCAGCCATTTTTTGTCGATGTTTGTGCAGTTCTTCCACAATGGGATCATTCCACATCGGTCTTACCTCCTAACCATTGGCGAAGGTATTGTTAATTAAAGTCAGGTTATTTTTATTGACTTCAATATAACAGCTATCTGCTTCAAATTGTTCAATCAGCAAATCAAGATAGTTATCAAAAATGTCAATCAATTCCTGATTAGTCACGTTGCCAAGGTTGATTTTTATCAACTTTTTTGGTGTTTTGTTAAGAAAATAGCTGTTCCGAAAATCAATATCTTTAGTGACTACCACATAATCATTTTCATCCGCATAACGACAAATGTCACTGTCTTTTGTGTACCATTTATCTAGGATACGATTGACATGAATGGCTTCAACCCCATTTTTATTAAGGAACTTTACCAATCTATAAGGTATGTGAACGTCACAAAGTATTTTCATCAGGCTATTTTCCTCATAATCATGTCGCCGGAAACGACTAATCTCGCATAAGTTAAACTCGCAAAGATATCTTCTTCTTCAAGTTCTGGGTGATCGGCTAAAATATCTTTGGCAGACATTTTTGAACTTAACATATCTAAGATGACATCAATAGGCCATCTCATGCCCCTTATACAGGGTTTACCATGACAAATTTCCGGATTGAGAGTAATTCTTTCTAGGTATTCCATATTTTGTTACCCTCCTCAAAAACGCTTGCTGCAAACGCAGACAGACTAAAAGATATCCAAACAAAACCAAACATCGTAGAAATGCTTGCCCTTGTTATGAAGTGTTTCATAATATAATTACCTCCATCAAGTGATTAAAAAAAGTCAAAATGACTTCATTCGCATTTTCATAATACGAATTTCGTTATACGTTATGTAAATACGATTGAGAAGTCTAATTTTAACATATACTAAATCTTATGTGAACCTATCCCACTATTCATTTTTGAACTTAGAAATCCGAGTTTTTGAAAAAATCAGATTTCTTTGCCCTCGTTTTTTGCTTAAAAACCAAACGATTGGAATGAAGGGTTCCGCATTTTTGAATAGTGGGATAGGTTCGTACAAAACCGATTATTATTTTACCAAAACCGGTCAGATAAGTTGCTCCATTTCTGGTTCTTCTATTAGAGAAAAAAGATTAGCCGCTCCTTTTTTTTCTTCTAAAAGAATGCCCTTCGCAATCATATATTCCAAGACTGAAAAAAATTCTACCGTTACTGGATCAAACGGCAACTTTATCTAATGCTTGTTCTAGGGAGTATGGGCAATCCGTTGGAAAAACGGTTTTTGGTAAACCCGTTTCTTTGATGGCAGCTTTCATAGCTAAACGATAAGCGTCATGCCGTTTTTCCGTCAGTATAGGCTTTAAACTAGGGCTATCTACTAAAAGTAAATGTATTTGTTGACGTTGTTCATCAATCGTATTTTCCCAACTTTTTGAACGTTTATTGATTTGAAATTGCCATTTCAACAAATGCTTCAGTAACACTTTCAAACGGCTCAATAATTCCCGTCTATCACGTTTTGCTATACTTTCCAGTTTGTCAACCATGTTATCAATATCAATTCTTATATAATCAAAGGGCAAAGAAAGCATATAAAGGAATAACGAATGATTATACTACGCTGGTTGGCTGTTTTACTCATTTTTGTGATAGAAATGGTTGCAGCAACTCTCCCCATTATTGACTTTGTTAAAGTTCAAATTCAAGATAGGGCTGAACTTAACCGTTTGCTGCAATTTGTTAGTGATGTTGATGCTCACTATTCTGACTTACTACAAGGTTTCGTGATAATTTATGCCGACGATGCCGAACAAGCCATGCTGAAAGCTGCTGGTTTTAATTTCCAAGTTGTGATTGAAAATCTTTCTGACTATTACGCACAACGCGCAGCGAGAGATAGGCAGGCTCGGCAAGCAATAACACATTCAATGGGTGGCTTTCGTACCCTTGCTGAAATTGAGCAGACTTTAGAACGTCTAAGTCAAACTTTTCCCAACATTGTTAGTAAATTTTCGATAGGTAAAAGTTATGAAGATCGCGATATTTGGGCAATTCGTATTTCTGATCATCCTAATGTTTATGAACCAAGCGAGCCGACAGTATGGTTTGATGCTTTACACCATGCCCGTGAAGCGATGTCTGGCGAGTCATTGTTATTGTTTGCAGAATGGCTAGTTAGTCATTATGCGATTGATCTAACAACAACTCGTTTGATCAATTCGCGTAATATCTTATTGATTCCTTGTGTCAATCCCGATGGCTATGAATATAATCGCCAACAGCATCCTAACGGTGGCGGTTTATGGCGCAAAAATCGGCGTAAGCATAGCAATAACAGCTATGGTGTTGATTTGAATCGTAATTATAGTTGGGAATGGAAATATGATAGTCATGATCCAAATAGTGGGAATTATCAAGGAACGGCTCCCTTTTCTGAACCTGAAACGGCTGCCATTCGGGATTTGCTTGCTCAACAAACGCCCTCTATGTCGATTTCCGTGCATACTCATGGTAATGAATGGATGTACCCGTGGGGATATAGTGCATTACCTACGCCAGATGATGATATTTTTCGCTCCTATGCTGCCAAAATAGTGGCAACAAATGGTTATACGACTGATACTGCTTGGAATTTGTACGGTATAACTCGTGGTGCCAGCGATGATTATCATTATGGCATGTATAACAGTTTGGCTTTTACGGTAGAAATTGGCCATTTTGATGATGGTTTTTGGCCATCTCCAACTCGTATTCCTGCGTTATTCAATACGGTGCAACCCGGTTATAATAAGATTGCACAATGGGCTGGGGCTTGGGCTGAAATATTGGCTCCGCTTTGGACTGAACAACAGGGTAATGGTGATGAATGGTTTGATGCAGGAGAAATCTGGAATTTGAGTCTGTTCATTAAAAATGAAGGGGTTTTACCATTGGATGCTTGGATATCGGTTTCTTCCCATACGCCAGATATTATGATAGATGATAAGCCAATCAATATTTCACTGGCACCGCGCCAAGAAACTTTAACAGTGCCCTTTCAATTCCATTTGGCTGATATGATTGATGATGAAATACCTTATATTTTGGATATTGCTATCAATTATGAAGGTTTTACTTCCAATGAATTTCTCAAAGTTTTGTTAGGTCCCCCACAGATTTTAGCCGATAATTTAGCGACTATTGCAGTATTGGGACAAGTCGCTCCTGGGAATTTCGTGCGTATTTTTGTAGATGGGACTGCTCAAGTAACGGCTGAGGTATTTTGGTCCTTGGAAACAACTACTGCTCAAGATTTGCCCAATATTGAAGGAGCGGTTTATTTAGCAGGGAATATTCAACCTTTATTAAAAGGTATGACTGATATAAATGGTCAACTTAATTGGTTATTACAATTACCAAAATCAACCGAACTTTCTGGTAAAACGGTTTATCTACAGGCTTTATTGGATTTTGATGGTAAACCGTTTGTCAGTAAATTAACTAAGGTACAATTTGAATAGTATTTATTTCGGTGTGGTGGGTTTTCTACCCACCCTACGCTGGCTTCATTAAAATTTATTCTAAAGCGGATAGGGGCACTTGAAGGATGTGTGCATAGAGCAAAGTATTAGTATTTGAATATGTGAGCTTATGTGATACAATGTGCGCGTAAAAAGCACATTTTCAAAGAGAAAGCAGGTTATGATTATTTTAAGTCACAAAATCCAAATAAAGAATCC
>Ga0190358_1000146_pt1 | contig 25508 bp, 31 predicted proteins | sample 48721812_MG_FD_161666 | JGI IMG/M metagenome (GOLD analysis project Ga0190358, IMG submission 161666) | Hydrothermal vent microbial mat bacterial communities from Southern Trench, Guaymas Basin, Mexico - 4872-18-1-2_MG | ecosystem: Environmental > Aquatic > Marine > Hydrothermal vents >... | reverse complement strand
AAGAACAAATCTGCATACAAAAGAATTTGATAAGAAAATAGAATATACTATTCTCAAAACAATTGTTTCTTTTCTAAATACTAATGGAGGAACTCTACTTATAGGTATTTCAAATAAAGGAGAAATTTTAGGAATACAGGCAGATAAATTTGAAAATGAAGATAAATTTGCTCTTCATCTAACAAACATAATAAAAGAAAAAATAGGTAAGAAAAATTTGCATTTGATAAATCTAAGATTATTAAAAATTAAAGATAAATTTATAATGAGAGTTGATTGTAAAGAATCTTCTAAAGAAATTTTTCTAAAATCTTCTACAGGAGATGAAGAATTTTATATAAGAGTTGGACCTTCAAATAGTCAATTAGTTGGAAGTGAACTAATAGAGTATGTAAATAAAAAATTTAAAAATAAAAAATAATCTCGTCGAATCCTTTAAAAAGCTTTATAAAGGAATTTTGCTAATATTTTACTAGTATAAAATGGCAAAAACAACTAGCAATTACAAGATTCAAAATATTGTTGCTACAACTTCTCTAGAAAAACCTATTCCTTTAACAAAATTAGCTAGAACACAACCTAATACAGAGTATAATCCTGAAACTTTTCCTGGATTAGTTTTAAGAATAAAAGAGCCTAAATCAGCAGTATTAGTTTTTTCATCTGGCAATTTAGTGTGTACTGGAACAAAATCAGTTGCTCAAGTAAGAAAAGTTATACAGGCAGTTATAAAACAATTAAAGAAGATAAATGTGAGTATAACAGCAAAACCAAAGATAACTGTTCAAAATATTGTTGCTTCTGGAACAATTGATTTGAAACTTAATCTTAATTTTTTAGCATTAGAAATGGAAAATACAGAATATGAGCCAGAACAATTTCCAGGACTAGTTTATAAATTAATTGAACCAAATGCTACTTTTCTATTATTTAGCAATGGAAAACTCGTTTGCACAGGTACAAAAAACAAGCAGCAATTAGAAGATAGCATGACTCAGTTACTAAAAAACGTTAAAATTGCTCAAAAAGAGTACAAAAAATAGTTTCACTCCTAAAAAATAATTATAAATTCTAAAACTACTTTATAATATATATAAATCTATAAAAACTTATTACATATTTTCTATATATGGAAGAGGAAGAAGAATTATCTCAGAATCCAGAAAAGGATGCAAGATCAAAAAAAGAAGAATTTTTAATAGAAGCAAAAAACTTTTTTGATTTTTATAAAAAAGAGTTGGGAGATTCTATTAGAAAAGCCAATAATGTGATTCATATTGATTTTCTCAAATTAACAGAATTTTCAAATAAGTTATCTGATGAAATTCTTGCAAATCCAGAAGAGGCTCTTGGATTATTTGAATTAGCAATTGAAGAGTTAGGATTAATAAAAGATGCTAGAATAAGATTAATTGATCTTCCAAAAAGTCAGGAAATAAAAGTAAGAAATATTCGTTCAAAACATCTAAATGAATTAATTGTCATTGAAGGAATAATTAGACAAGCATCTGATGTAAGGCCTCAAGTTGTAAATGCGAAATTTGAATGTCCTAGTTGTGGAATAGTTATAAGTGTTTTGCAAATAGAAAAAAAGTTTAGAGAACCTTCTAGATGTTCTTGTGGAAGAAAAGGAGGTTTTAAATTAATAAGTAAAGAAATGGTTGATACTCAAAGATTAGTTGTTGAAGAGTCTCCTGAATCTCTTTCAGGAGGAGAACAGCCAAAAAGAATAAATGTTTTTCTAAAAGAAGATTTAGTTGAACCTAAAATGGAAGAAAAAACAACTCCAGGAAGCAGAATAAAAATAATTGGAGTTTTAAAAGAAGTTCCAGTTCCTCTAAGTTCAGGAGGATTATCAACTAGATTTGAATTAGCTATTGAAGTAAATAATATAATTCCTTTAGAAGAAACTTTTGAAGAATTAGATATTAATGAAGAAGATGAAAGGCAAATACTAGAACTTGCTCAAGACCCTCAAATCTTTGAAAAACTTGCTAGAAGTATTACTCCAAGTGTTTGGGGATATGAAGAAATAAAAAGATCTCTTGTTTTACAATTATTTGGAGGAGTTAAAAAAGTTCATGCAGATGGACAAATAAATAGAGGAGATATTCATATTCTTTTAATAGGTGATCCAGGAGTTGCAAAATCAGTAACATTAGGATTTATGGCTAAAATATCTCCAAAAGGAAGATATGTAGTTGGAAAATCAACTTCTGGAGCAGGATTAACAGCAACAGTAGTTAGAGACGAATATCTAAGAGGATGGAGTTTAGAAGCAGGAGCAATGGTTCTTTCTAATAAAGGACTGGTTTGTATAGATGAATTAGAAAAAATGGATCCTCAAGATAGAAGTGCAATGCATGAAGCAATGGAACAACAAACTGTAACAATAAGTAAAGCAAATGTTCAAGCAACATTAAGAGCAGAAACTTCTGTTTTAGCTGCAGCAAATCCAAAATTTGGAAGATTTGACCCTTATCAATCAATAGCTCAACAAATTGATATTCCTCCAACTCTAATTAATAGATTTGATGTAATATTTACTTTAAGAGATATTCCTGATAAAATAAAAGATGAAAAAATAGCAAGTCATGTTTTATCAGAACATCGAAAAGAAGGAGAAGATATGTTAATTCCAAAAGATCTTTTTAGAAAATATGTAGCTTATTCAAAACAAAGAGTAAAACCTCAATTAAGTGAAGAAGCAGTAGAAGAATTAAAAAAATTCTATGTTGAATTAAGAAACAAACCAGTTTCCTCAGAAAGTGCAATGAGGCCTATTCCAATTTCTGCTAGACAATTGCAGGCTCTAATTCGTATGGCTGAAGCATCTGCAAAAATAAAGTTAAATAATACTGTAAAAAAAGATGATGCAAAAGAAGCAATTGAATTAATGAAGTACTATTTAATGCAAGTAGGATATGATTATGAATCAAAAACATTTGATATTGACAAGATATATACTGGAATGACCACCTCAAAAAGAAATAAAGTTTTGACAGTTAGAGAAACAATAACTGCTCTTAAAGAAAGAATAGGAGAATTAATTCCCATTGAAGAAATAGAAAAAGAATTAGAAGAAAAATTAACAAAAGAAGAAATAGAATACTCTATAAATGAGCTAATAAAAAATAGTGTAATTTATCAACCAAGGCAAGGATATGTTCAAAAATTGTAACAAAAACTTATAAAGTCCTTTATTTTTCAATTAGAATTATGACAGATGAACAATTTAAAAGAAATATTGCATATAAGCTAAGAATTGGAGATATTTTAATGGGAAAACCTATTTTAGATGGAGAAAGGTTTTCTTTTTTAGAATTAGGAGATAAAAAAATAGTTAGAGTTAATGTAATAGGAAATATTGTTGAAAGATTTGATAGTGAAGGAGAAAAAAGATTTTCAGTTCTCACTCTTGATGATGGTTCTGGACAAATAAAACTTAGAATTTTTGCAGATGATGTAGAAAAGTTCAAGAATATAAATCAGGGGCAAACTGTATTAATTATTGGACTTTTAAGACATTTTAATAATGAGATATATATTAATCCTGAGATAATTAAGGAAAAGGATTCAAAATATCTTTTAATAAGAAAATTAGAAACAGAAAAAAATAAAATTCAAAAAGAACCAGTTGCGAGAGAACAAATAATTGCTGTAAAAGATAAAATTCTTGGAGCAATAAAAAGTGCAGAAGATGAAGGTGGAATTGAAATCGATAAAATAATAATGGGATTAAAAAATATTTCTCCCGTAATTATAAATCAAGAAATTCAAAAATTTCTAGAAGAAGGAATTGTATTTGAGCCTCGTCCAGGAAAAGTTAGATATCTAGGCTAAATTATATTTAGAATAATCAAGTTTTAATTCTGTTTTAAAATTCTTAATCTTTCCATAATTTTTTGCAAATTTTTTAGTGTTCTCTAAAAAAGCAGAATTATAGAGAGTAATTAAATTAGGTTTCTTTAAATCTATTTTAATAATTGGCCTTCCAAATTCTTTTACAATTAAACTAGAATTATTTTCTATAAGTTCCCATTTAAAATTCTCTTTTGCAATTTTTACAACTTTTTCTAAATCTTCTTTAGTAAAATTATTATTAATTTTTTCTTCTATATTACTCATAAAGAAAATCAAAAAAGATTATTTATAAAACTTTATATACTTAAAGATGCAGCCTAATTTATGGATTATGAAAAACTACTAGAAGAAGCTCACAAAAAAATAAAAAAAATAGAACATAGCAGCGAAAGATTTGAAATACCTAAAATTGAAGGTCATTTTGAAGGAAAAAAAACAATTCTTACAAACTTTCTTCAAATTGCATCTCATCTTAGAAGAAAACCAGAACATCTTCAAAAATTTATACTAAGAGAATTAGCAACTTCTGGAAATTTTGAAGGAGAAAGATTAATTTTAAATAATAGAATTCCTAGTGCCAAGATAAATTCTAAAATAGAAGATTATGTTAAAGAGTTTGTATTATGTAGAGAGTGTAAAAAACCTGATACTGAAATTGTTAAAGAAGACAGATTAACCTTTGTTCATTGTCTTGCTTGCGGAGCAAAACACTCTGTTAGAAGCAAAATATAGAAAAAATCCTTTTTCAGAAGGTTTAAAAAATAAAAATTCCTTACAAAAAGAAGTAAACGGAGGTAAAAAAATGGTTGAAGGATACAGTGTTAAAGCAAAGAAAAAAGTTAAGATAAAAGATCCTGTTATTGTGCAAACTGCTCGTGGAGGATACATGGCAAAAGGAAAATGTCCTGAAACAGGAATAACTGTTTGTGCTATGCTATCTAAAGAAAATGCAGAAAAAGCAATAGAGTCTGGTGAAGCTAAGAAAAACTTTTAATAATTCTTATTTTTTATTTTTTGTATGGTAATTATAAATGTAATAAAATCCTATAGAGATATTGTTGCAATTTGTGATTCAGAATTAATTGGAAAAAAATTTGAACAAGGAAAATTTCAATTAGATGTAAAAGAATCTTTTTTTAAAGGAGAAGAGATTATTGAAGAAAAAGCTCTTAAAATTCTAAAAGACATGGAAAAAGAAGATGCAACTTTTAATATTGTTGGAAAGAAATCAATCTCGCTTGCATTAAAAGCAGAAATTATTGAAGAAAAAGGAATAAAGAAAATACAAAACATTCCTTTTGCACTTGTTTTAATTTGAGTAGTTTTATAAACTCTCTCATTTTTTAAGAAATATGAAACCTAAAGAAAATAACGAAGAAAACAAAATACAAAGAGCAAAATTACCAAGAGGTAAAGAGATAATTGGAATTATAGAACAACGATTAGGAGGAAATAAAATGAATGTTAGTTGTTTAGATGGAAAAACAAGAAATTGTAGAGTTCCAGGAAGATTAAAAAGAAAATTATGGTTAAGACCAAATGATATAGTTATTATTGAACCTTGGGAATTAGATGATTCAAAAGGAGATGTTTTATTCAAATACAATAAAAGCCAGATAAAATGGCTTAAAAAAAACAATTATTTAGAAACAGAAAAATCTGAATTTTGATTAATAAAATGAAAATCATATTATCTGAAAAACTTCCAAGAATTCTAAAAAATAAAGCAAGATTAGAGAAAAAATTAAATATAAAAATAAGTAATAGAGGAAAAGAGATTAAAATAGAAGGAAAACCAGAAGAAGAATATATTGCTGAAAAAGTAATTGAAGCTTTAAATTTTGGATTTCCTTTTTCAGTAGCTATTCTTATTAAAGAAGAAGATTTAGAATTTGAAATGCTCAATATAAAAAATTACACTTCTAGAAAAGATTTAAAGAGCATAAGAGCAAGAATAATTGGAAAAGCTGGAAAAACTCTAAAAACTCTTTGTCAATTAACAAAATGTAATTTTGAGATAAAGGAAAATAGAGTTGGAATTATTGGTTCTGCAGAATTAATTAAAAATGCTCAAGAAGCAGTAATTTCAATTGTTCAAGGAGCAAAACAATCAAATGTTTATGCTCATTTAGAAAAAAATCAGCTTAAACCTGTTGTTGATTTAGGTTTAAAAGAAGATTTCTAAGTAATAAAACGTCCCGAGGAGGACTCGAACCTCCGACACCATGGTAACTGCGATTTTTTATAACCTAACAGCCATGCGCTCTACCAACTGAGCTATCGGGACATTATAATTCTAAATGCAAGATTCTTTTAAAGTTTACTATAGCATTAATTTTAAATAGATTCTTTTCTATTAAAAAACATGGAACTAAATAGAGCAATACAAGAAAGAAGAAGTATTCGAAAATTTAGAAGTGCGAAACCAGATTGGAGATATATTTTAGAGTGCATTGATAGTATAAGATATGCTCCAATGGCTGGAGGAAACTTTACCTTAAAAGTTATTTTAGTGGATGAAAAAGAAAAAATAATAAAACTCGCAGAAGCATCACAACAAGAATTTATTAAATCTGCTCCTTATATTTTAGTAGTTTGTTCTGATAATTCAAGAACAATAAATGCATATGGAGAAAAAGGAGAAAGTTTTTGTAAACAACAAGCAGGTTCAGCAATTCAAAACTTTTTATTAAAAATAACAGAAAAAAGATTAGCTACTTGCTGGATAGGATATTTTGTTGAAGAGCAAGTAAAAAGAATTCTAAAAATTCCTGAAAAAATAAATATTGAAGCAATGTTTCCAATAGGTTATGAATTAGGAAAGCCTGAAAAAAGAAGAGTAAAAGCTAATCTAGATAAGGCCCTTTATTTTAATGAATATGAAAAGGTTCAAATGAAGAAAATTCCAAAAATAGAAGGAAGAAGAATTGGAAAATTTAGAAATAAAAAATAATTAATTCTATAAAATTTAAGCAGTTCCAGAAGTTTTTCTTGAAGCTGTTTTAGGATTAGTCATTTGAGAAATAGGTGTTGAATCTAGAGTTGATTTTCTTGGATGACTTGAAACTGCTTGTTTTGAATTAGTTGAAGGCTCTGTCTTAGAAGCTGAAGGTGAAATTTTTGAAGTTGTTGGCTTTTCAGTTTTAGTTTTAATTGGTTTTTCTTTTTTTAGTGGAGTCTGAGTTTCAGTCAAATCAATATCTAATTCAATTCCTTTAAGAATTTTTAAAGCAAGATTTGTAAGAGCTCCAAATAATAATCCACTAATAAATCCTATAATTGTATACGATAGCAAAATAACTAAAAGAGACATTCCAAATCCTAATCCAATTAAAGTTAGAAAATTAAAACTAGAGAAATTAATTAAATAAACAACTAAAAGAATAAAATCCATTATTACTGCTATAAAAGCTCCTAACAATCCACAAAATAGAGCCAATCTTAGCACATTAAATCTATTTATAGTTGCCATTTTCCTCTTTTATGAAACAATAAAAGAAAAACACTATAAAAACCTTGCTAAAAAATGCCTTTCTCCTAAAAAGAAGAAAGGCAAAATAAAAACTATTTTATAAATTAAAATAAAAAATTACTTAATAACTTCAATACCTAAATCAGACATTTCCCTTGATACAGGAACACTTGATTCTTCAAGACTTCTTCCAAGCACATAAGGAGAAGAAACTCCTGTCATAATTGTTATTACTCTAACTTTTCCAGTAAATTCTTTGCTAATTCTAGCTCCAATAATAACTTGTGCTTCTGGATTCAAATTCTCAGAAACTGCTCTTCCAATCACATCAAACTCTTCTAATTTCAAATCAGGTCCACAAGTAACATGTATTAAAGCTCCGCTAGCACCTTGATAATCCACGTCAAGTAGAGGATGTGTAAGGGCTTGCTTTACTGCTTCCATAACACGGTCTTGTGTATCTGCTTCTCCAATACCAATAACTGAAACACCACCATCTTTCATAATTGATGAAACATCTGCATAATCCAAATTAATCAAACTTGGAAGCGTAATTGTTTCTACAATTCCTTTAACCATAGTGCTCACAAGTTCGTTTGCAACTGCAAAAGCCTGCTCAATAGGTAATTGTCCTGCAATATCAACAAGCCGATTATTGTCTAGAACTATACATGTATCTGTTACATCTCTAAGTTCTTGCAATCCAAATTCAGCTTTGTCAATTCTTGCTTTTTCTGATTCAAAAGGCATAGTTACTACTCCAATAACAACTGCTCCTGTTTCTTTAGCAAGTTGAGCAATTACTGGTGCTGCTCCTGTTCCTGTTCCACCACCTTCTCCAGCAATTACAAAAACCATATCAGCTCCACCAACCATTTTCTTAATATCAACTACTGCTTCTTTTGCAGCTTCTCTACCTCTCTGAGGTTTTCCACCACACCCTAATCCTCGAGTCAATTCTTTTCCTATCAAAATCTTTTCATCTGCTTTAGTAACACTTAAATGAAGTGCATCTGTATTTGCTGCATAAATTGAAGCACCATTAATACCTTTGTTAAAGAGCCATGTTACTGCATTACAACCCATTCCACCAACTCCAATAACCTTAATATTTGCTTTTCCAGCTCTAAGTTCATCAAAATTAATGCTGTGAGTTCCTGTGTTTGCTATTGCCTCTTTTGCAAAATCTAATACCATCTTTTTAACCTCCTTATAACTTTATATTCCTTTTCTACGAAAAGTTTATATAGCTGGCATACTTCCAACTATTGTTAAGGAAAAGAGGAGAAATCACCTCTATACAACTACTAATTATTCAACTCCTCAATTGAATAATTAATATATAAAAATAGCAATAGAGAATTCTTTAAATAAATTTTGGTGATAAAAAGAAAGTTTATTTTAAACTTTTTTCTAGATTTTCAATCTTTTTCCAAGTGTTTTTTAGTTTGATATTTGCCCTTTTGACTAATATTTTTAAAAAATTATCATTCACAAGAATTTTTCCATTATTAATTATTGGAAATTCTAATCTTTCTGTGCTATTTAACTCAAGAACATATTTTGTATTTACTGCAATAATTCCTGATTTTTTCCAACCTGCTAATTTTGCTTTAAAATATAATTTGTTTGCACTCTCTAATTCTCTACTTGCAACATGAAGAGCACAAGGATCTAATTTAAACTTAATTAATTGTTTTGTTTTTTCTGCAATCTCTTGCAAATCTTCTTTTAATTGTTTAAAACTAATTAAATTATGATATCTTTTAAGAAACAAGTTTCTTGCTTTTTTATCTTTATCTGGAATTATTATTATTCTTCCAGAACAAGAAGAAGTTGTATAATAATTATCTAATTTATTTATTTTATTGCATAATTTAACAATTTTCTCATCCCATTTTCCAATAGAGGATTTATCTTTTCTAGATAAAACATCTTTTTTTCTCTGCAAGAAAATATCTCTGAGCATTATAAATAAAATAAGAAAATCTTTATATATTTTAAGGAGCTATCTAAAATATGAGAATAAGTCTTTTGGTCCTGGAGATATCAAATATCATTATCAAAAAATCCTTAGAATAAAAGAAAAAGCTTTACAAAAGCATATTGAAAACCTTGCTAAAGTATTAGCAGAATCTAGTCATTCTATTGCTATTGTTCCAGATAAAGGAATTTGCTTAGAGATAACAAAATCTTATAAAAAACAAGGTGGAAAAGAGCATTTGCAATAATTCCAAAAAATGATAACAAATACAGAATAAAACATTTAAAGGAAAATATAAAAAATAATTTATTTGATGAAAAAAATAAACTTAAAAACATGGCAAGAAAAATTATTTAATCTAGTAGTATATGGAAATGTTTGCCTTTATTTAGGCTCTAGTATTGGTTCAAATGCTGAATTATTAGCATCTGTTTATAGATATAATAAATTAAATAAATTTAAAAAAGATAAAAAGAAATTTGACAAAGAAATCATAGCAGGTTCAAAAAATTCTTTAACATTTTTAATTTACACTCCTTTTTTAAAATCAAAAATATTTTCTAGAGAAATAGAAATCTACTTAAAGAAATATAATCTTAAATTAGAGTATATTAAATCTCCAAAACAACTTAAAGAAAAACTTGAAAAACTAACTCTTTTCAAGAATTAAAGCATTTATTCCTTCTTTTTTACACAATTCAACAAACTCTTCAGCATCTGATTTAGTTCCAATTATACTTGCATAATGCATTGGAATTGCTAAAGTAGGTTTAATAATTTTAGCTGCTTCAACTGCTTCTTCAACATCCATTGTAAATCTTCCTCCAATAGGAAGAAGAGCAACAAATTCTTTTCCTGATTGCCTATATCCTGTTAATTTTTGCATTTCAGGAATAATATCAGTATCTCCAGCATGATAAATTAAAACATTGCCAATTTTTATTAAATATCCTACCCATCCTTCATCTTTAGAATGAAAATGTTTATCAATATTATAAGCAGGTAAAACAGCTAATTTCATATTTCCTAAACTAAGCTCTCTTCCAGATTCTACTATTTCCATTTCAATAGATTCTTCAAATCGAGTTATTTTACTTTGACAATCTGCAGGAATAATTATTTTTGTTCCTTCTTGAACAATTTTCTCAATATCTGCAAAACTGCAATGATCATAATGGCTATGAGTAAGAAGAATTATGTCTGCTTTTTCATCTGTTTCTTTAATATTATAAGGGTCTATGTAAATTGTCTTAGAATTTTTTATTAAAAATCCAGAATGTCCTAACCATTTTATTTCTATATCTTTTATATGCATAAATTCTCAAAGATCTATTGATTTTTAAACTTAATTGCAGAAAATCTACTTTTTTAAATTTTTAAAATAACCAATATAATATTCAGGATAATATTCACCATCTATTTCAGGAGGAAATTCATAATATTCTCCAAGCAATTCAACTACTTTTTTCAAATAATATCTTGCTTCTTCTTCACTTTCAGAAAATTTCATTAAATCATAAATAGTAATTTCTGCCTCAAGTTCTAAAGAACCTCTAACAGGAGGAAAATAACTAAAACGATTCTCTTCAAGAACCATTGTAAATAATTATTGCTTAAGTATTTCCAAGATTTCTTCAGGAGTTTTATTCATAAAATAATAAATATAAAAAAATATAATTATTTTTTGGTTTATAGTAAAAAATTAATTAAAAATAAAAAAAGAAAGAAAAAACAAAACTAAAATTATTCTTCGTCTTCTTCGTCCATATCTTCCTCTTCGTTCATATCTTCTTCCATGGTTTTACCTCCATTTTAGATAAAAAGTCCTTAATCTAATTGGCTTTTAAAGATGAATTTACACTGCAAAATTAAGAAAAAACCTACAAAAGATTTAAAAAGCGGTTTTAAGGATTAAATCTATTTGGAGTTCTTGGAAAAGGTATTGCATCTTTTATTGTATCAAAACCACATATCCATGCAACTAATCTCTCAATTCCTAAACCAAATCCAGAATGAGGAACACTTCCATATCTTCTTGAATCAAGATACCAATTTGAAGCACCTAAATCTATTTTAGCTTTTTTTAATCTTTCAATTATTTTATCTAAATTAGGTTCTCTCTGTGAACCATCAACTAATTCTCCAATTTTTGGAGCTAAAAGATTAAAATTAGTTCCTGTTCCAGGTTTTTTTAAATCTTCTCCATGATAAAATTTCAAAAGACTCAAAGGATAATTAGTTACAAAAACAAATGAATTTCCATAATATTTTGCTAAACTTCTCTCTTCTGCAGAACCAAAATCATCTCCATATTTTATTTTATGTCCTTTAGTTCTTAACTTTTCAACAGCTTCTTTATAACTAATTTTCTTAAAGGGACTTTTAACTTTTTTAAGCATTGAAATGTCTGCTTCTAAAATTTCTAGCTCTTTTTTATTTTCTTTAAGAATTTTATCAATAACATAAACAATGCATTTTTCTGCTATATTCATATCATCTTCTAAATTCATCCAAGCTCCTTCTAATTCATAATGCCAAAATTCTGTTACATGCCAAGGAGTTTTTGATTTTTCTGCTCTAAAACTAGGAGCAATAGCATAAACTTTTTCAAAAGCATTTACAAAATTTTCAGCATAAAATTGCCAAGATTGAGTCATATAAGCTTTTTTTCCAAAATAATTTACTTCAAAAACTTCAGAACCTCCTTCACTCGCTGCTCCACTCATTGAAGGAGCCTGAATTTCAATAAATCCATTTTTATGTGAGAACTCATGCAAAGCAAATAAAACAGCTGAACGAATTTTCATGCTCGCAGTCATTTTTCTACTTCTCAGCCAGAGATGTCTTCTATCTCCTAAAAGTTCTTCATTTAAATCTTTTTGAATTGGAAATTCATTTGAGAATCCAATAATATTTATTTTATCTACAGAAATTTCATATCCTGTAGGAGCTCTTTTATCTGCTTTTATTATTCCTTCAATTTCAACAGAAGTTTCTACTTGCAATTTATCAATTTCTTCCCAGTTTTCCTCAAATTTTTCTCTTTCTAAAACACATTGAATAATATCTGTAGAATCTCTTAAAATCAAAAATTTTCTTTTATTACTTCCTCTTTCTCTATAAATCCAACCACGCACAGCTATTTTTCCTTTTTTCTTTTCAATAGCCTCTGAAATAGAAATAAATTTCATGGTGTTAATCTCCTTCTATCTCTTGGAAATAAAGTTCCTTCTCTAATATTTTCAAGTCCAAGAATAGCATAAGTTAATCTTTCTAATCCAATGCTCCAACCTCCATGATAAGGCGCACCATATCTAAAAGCATCAATATACCATTTAAAATTTTCTGGATTTAATTTTTTAGATTTTAACTGATTAATTAAAATTTCTGGAATATGAACTCTCTGTCCTCCAGAAGAAATTTCAACACCTCCATACACTGCATCAAATCCTCCTGAAATTCCTTTTTTTTCTTCTTTAGGCCAAATATAAAATGGCTTCATATCTATAGGCCAATCATATGTAAAAATAATTGTATTTGGAAAAAGAGCACATAGTTTTTTTTCTGCTTCTGGTTCAAAATCATCGCCTATTTTAATTTTAAATCCTTCTTTTGCAAGAATTTTTACTGCTTCTTCATAAGTTAAATATTTTACTTTAGGAATCTTTAAATTCACATCTAATAATTTTAATTCCTCTGAACAATTTTCAATAACTTCTTTAACAATATATTTTACTGCGCCTTCTAAATGTTTCATAACTTCAATATCATTAGCAAAGGCACATTCAATATCCATTTGTCTTATTTCATTAATATGTTTAGAAGTGTCATGTTTTTCAGCTCTCCAAATTGTATTTGTTGAAAATACTTTTTCTAGAGAAATAGCCATTAATTGTTTATATAGTTGAGGACTTTGAGCTAAATATGCTTTTTGATTAAAATATTTTATTTCAAATAAATCAGTTCCTCCTTCTGTTGAAGTTGCAATAATTGCTGGAGGCTGAATTTCAATAAATTCTCTATCATAAAAATATTTTCTAAAAGCATTTATAATTGTTGATTGTACTCTAAAAATTGCTTTTATTTTAGGCTTTCTAACATCTAAACTTCGATAATCTAATCTTCTAGGCAAATCAGAAATAACTGTTTTTTCATTAACTTGAATAGGTAATTTTTCAGCTCTACTTAAAATTTTTATATCAGAAACTTCCACTTCAACATCTTTACGAACAAATTCTGCTTTGATATTTGCTTTTTTCACTTTTCCTTTTATCTCAATAACTGATTCAAGAGTTAAATTAGCAACTTTGTCTACTAAGTCCTTATTCTTTACAAGACATTGCACAATGCCAGAACTATCTCTTAAAAGAAAAAAAGACATTTTAGACATTGTTCTTGATTCATAAATCCATCCCTTTAAGAGAACTTCTGAATTTAATTTCAAATTTCTAACATAAGAGCGTTCCATAATTAAAGTAGAAAAAGGGAATTTATTAAGTTTATTATTTCAAATATTTAGAGATTATTTCACTTATCTCTCTTCCACTAATCTTTCCTGCAAATTCTTTCATAATTAATCCCATATATGCTTTTTCAGAGAGTCCTGGTTTTTCTTTTATTAATTTAATTATTTTTTCCTCAATTTCAGATATTTCTAATTTTTCTTCTTCTGCTTCTTCTCCTTTTACAATTTTTTCTAAAACAAATTTAAGATTTCCTTCTGATATTTTTCCCTGTTTTACTTTTTGTAAAATAGAGTCAATATGTAAATCAAGAATTTCTTCTACTTCACTTAAATTCTTTTTATTTCTAGCAGCAATCTCTCTAGGATACATTAAAAGAATCTTTGCTATTAAAATTGGATTGTTAATAATTTTTAAAAGAGCTTTAAATTCTTCAAATTTGTTTTCCTTAAATAATAATTTAATCATATCTTTATTAAGTCCCATTTTATCCAAATCTTTTTCAATTTCTTTTTTTAATCTAGGAAGCTCTTTTTTTGCTTCATTAATAAGATTTCTAGAAATTTTTAATAAAGGTAAATCAGTTTCAGGATACATTCTAGAACTTCCTGGAAGAGGCCTCAAAAATTTTGAAGTTCCATCAGATAAAACATTTCTAACTTCCATTTCAGTAGGCTTTTTATCATCTGATAATTTTTTTTGTCTTTCAATTTCTTTTTCAATTGCTTGAATAAATATATTCATATTTTGCATTCCTTTCATTTCAACTCTATTTTCTCCTCTAATGGAAAGATTCACATCTTGTCTAATAGTTCCTATTCCTCTTTTCACTTTACAACTTCTAAGAATTTCTCCAATCTGCAATGCAGTTTCTTTTGCATGCTCTGCATTTTTAATTTGAGGAGCAGTAACAATTTCAACTAAAGGAATTCCCAATCTATCTAATCTATAAATTTCTCTTGTATCTGTCCTCTCAATAATTCTAGAAGAATCTTCTTCTAAAAATAAAGATTCAATATTTACTTTTCCCTGAAAAGTATTTACAAAACCATTCATAGCAATTAAAACAGTTCTCTGAAAACCAGAAGTATTAGAACCATCAATAACAGTCTTTCTCATAATTTGTGTAAGTGGAACAATTTTCATATTCATTAAAAGAGCTATTTGAATCGCTATTTTCAATGCTTCTGAATTTATTTCAGAAGGAGGCTCTTCATCTAATTCAACCAAACAAGTAGTATCTTCATATCCTTGATAAACAAAATCCTTATTTAATTCTGCTTGATGCAGAGCAGCAATATCAATTTCTCCGCTTTCTCCTGGAACAGCGTGAAGTTTTCTTTTAATTTCAAAATCAGGTTTCTCTTTTCTCAAAACACTTGGACAAGCACAAAATAATTTAGAACTATCTAATTGTTGATGAATTTCCAAGCCTGCTTTAAATTGCAATTTTTTATAATCTATTTTAGACATAAATAAAAAAGAGAATCAGATTATTTAAAATTATTCAATATTGATCCTTGGAATAATACTAAATAAAAGATTTTTCTCTAGAGTATTTTCTTTTAAAGATCTCCATTCATCGGAAGCCTTTCTAAAATACTCTGAGTTTATTCCAGCAATCACAGATAAAATTTCTATATCATAAAGATCAGAAACAAATCTCAATTCTTCTGCAAAATCTAAATCAGTAGGAGTCATCATAGCATATCTTCTGTAAGAATCAATTCTTTCTAATCTCTTAGCAATTTCCTTTTCATTTAGATTTAATGTTTTAGAAAGAGCTTGCTTAAAATGAGGATTCCTTATTAAAGAGTTTACGCTTCTAGCTAATTTTGGGATAACAATGTCTTCTGGAGAAGAAACAACATACGTTCCTTTACCTTTTTCAATTATCTTTCTTTTTGAATTATTTAATTCTCTTTCTAATCTATTTTTTGAATTGTCGAAACTTTTTTTATTTCTTCTTGAAAATTCAATAAGTAATTGCTCTCCTTTTTTGTTTTCAACTTCTAAATTAAATGCTCTAGAACGTTGTTTAGTTTCAACAAGATATCCATTATCCTCAAGATATTCTCTAACAATTTTAGTAAATTCCTTAAAATCCGAGTAATTTAATGGTCGAACAACAGAAAGGTCAATATCAGAAGTTGGTCTTCTACAATTAGAAGGTATATAAGATTGTGTAGCCATTCCTCCCACCACATAATAAGGCTCTTTATCTGTTAAAGTTCCAACTGCTTCTAAACCAACTCGAGCAAACCTATCATCGAGTGTTACAGGATTAACTTTTAGTTTTCTTACTTCTCCTTTTACCATAAGATATTTATCATCTTTTTTCCTTATAAATCTTTCTATATGTAACTCCTAAAGAGTTACAACTATAACTAAATTAGAGTAATAACATTTATAACTTTTATTTTTGTGTTATAAGCATGAAGAAAAAAAGAGGAAAAACTCAAAATCAAAAAACTAAAGGAAAATCTAATGAAAAAGAATTACATCTTCTAGTTTTTAATACTCCCAGAACATTTGGACAAAAAGCTTCAGATAGATTAACAAAAATAGCAGGTAGTTGGGGATTTATAATTGGATTTCTTGTTTTTATTGCGATTTGGATGTATTTTAATGTGCATATTCTTATTCAATATCAATTAGGAAAACCCTGGGATCCTTATCCATTTATTCTATTAAATCTAATTTTATCTTGTCTCGCAGCAATTCAAGCTCCAATAATTTTAATGAGTCAAAATAGACAAGCTCAAAGAGATAGAATTAAAGCTCAAAATGATTATAGAGTAAATAAAAAAGCAGAAGAAGAAATAAGAGAAATAAAAAATCTTTTATTGAAAAGAAAACACAAATAATTACTTCTTTTTATAAGAATTATCTTTTAAAATTATTCCAAAATCTTTTTCATCTAAAGGAGAAATAACTAAAATTCCTTGTTCTCTAAGAGACTTTATTTGTTTTTTTAAGGAACCATATATTTTTTGAATCTTTTTTTTATCTCCTCCATAAGAGTCTCCAAAATTATAAGCATTGTAAAGTGTAAAGTCAAAAATATCTGTTTCTCCTTTTACATTCGCTAATGAATATTCTATGTTTAAATTAACTCTAAGATTATTTTCATTTAATAAATTTAAAATATTTCCATTTAATCTTTGTTCTAATTTAATATTCACTTTTTTTGGTTTAGCTTCGACTATTTTTTTAGTTGCTTCATTTATATTTTTAGGTCCAAAAACCGAATATCTTAAATTTTTCATTTTAAAGTTTAGTTCAAAGAGATAAAAGCTTTTTAAATTTTTTGAAAATTTAAGAAGATTTATAAAAATTAAAAGTTTGAATAAATAATGGAAAATAAAACAATTGAAGAAATTTTTAGAAATGCTTTAAAAGAAAATATTGAGGAAATATCAGAAGAAAGAGCAGATAAAATTTTTTATAGAATTAGAAAAGAGTATGAAAAAAGATTGAATCTTGAGAATAAAAACAAATATAATTTTTATAATAAAAACTAAATTGTTAATCTTTTATTAAATTCTCCAACAAAATTGTTCAGCATTCTCTCTCTAATTTTCCAATTCTTATGTCCCAAAACCCATCCTAATTTAACTAAAGCTGTTTCAGCAAGCATATCTTCTAAATAAATTACTCCTGTTTCTAATAATTCTCTTCCTGTAGAATAAACAAGAGGATCTAATCTTCCATAAATTGTTTGAGGAGCAGCACAGACAATTATTCCTTTTTTAATAACTTCTTTTAATTTTTTAGTCCAACTTAATCTAGATTCTTTAGTTGCAACATGCCCTAAACCCATCATTTCAATTACAATTCCTCTATAATTATTTTTAACATAATAATCTAAAATATCTGGATTTTGTCCCGGATAAAATTTTAATAAAGCTACTTTTTCTTCAAAAAAAGTATCTGCTTTCACTTTATTTTTATTTCTAATATTATAATCTGAAATTTTAGAAAGAGTATCTTTAGATATTTTTGCAAAAGGTTTTCCATTAACTACTTGAAATGCGTCTCTTTTAGAAGTGTGAAGTTTTCTTACTTTTACTCCAGGCATTGCATAACAAAAATCATCATTAGAAGATGCATGCCCTACAACCATAACTTCTGCAATATCTGAAATAGCTGCTAATGCAGCACATCTCAAATTTAAATTAGCATCTGAAGAAGCTCTATCAATACTTCTTTGAGAATAAGTTAAAACTACTGGCTTGTTTACTTTTCCAAGAAAAAAAGAAAGTGCAGAAGAAACATAATGCAAACTATCTGTTCCAGAAGTAACAATCACTCCTTTAAGATGCATTTCATTTAATAATTTTTCAACTTCCTTTGCAATTTTTTTCCAATCTTTAAAATCCATATTCTCAGAGCCTTTCATAAAAGGAATTCTTATTTTTGAAACATTAACTTTTTCAAAAAGTTCTGGATAAATTTTAAACAATTCTTCAGGAGTATTTAACCATTTAACTGCTCCTGTCTTAGAATCTAGTTTAGAAGCAATTGTTCCTCCAGTAAGCACCATTGCTATATCTGGCTTCTTACTACTTTTTTCAATTTTCAAAGAAGTTTTCTTTTCTTTTGCTTTTTTTAAAGTTCTAATATAAGAAATTTCTCTTTTATCAAATCCAATATTATATCCTGAATTCAATTTTAAAAGAATTTTTCCTTTTTCAGATTTAGGAGTTTCTAAAAGAACTCCTTCATAAATAGTCTTCATTAAATGAATTTCTACATAATCTCCTGGATTTGCCATGATTTTTCTAAGAAACTATAAATTAAAAATGTTTACACAGTTAAAATATCAAAGATAATTCCTATAATTAAAGCTAAAATAGAAAGAAGAAAAATAAGAGCAGAATTCCATCTTGATTTTGAAGTATATGTTGTAATTATAACATGCATCAAAGCCTTTTTTTGTAGGGAGGTTATGCCTTTTACTTTTTTAACTACTTTATTTAATTCATAGTCTTCTATTAATTTGATTCTTCTTGTTTGTGCATCAAAACGATGTCCAAAGTATATAATAAATCCTACTGTTCCAATATACCAAGATATTTTTACCCAAAGAGGATTATAAAAATTTAAAACAATAATAATTCTATATGCTAAAGTAGCTATAATTCCAATTAAAAAAAATGAAAATCTAGTAGAACTACCTAAATTTTTTATTTTTTCTTTCATTTTAATTTATCTCAAAGCTAAAAAAACCTCCCTAATTGCTCCTAAAATAAATATTCCAATCAAAAACCAAATTAAAAATTTATTAACAGGAATTTTATATTCTGGTTTTCGGCTTCCTTGTTTTTTTGCTTTTTTAATCATTAAAAGAACTAAAACAGCAGTTAATCCTCCTGCAACAACACCTCCTATAGAAAGAATGTGAGTAAATGAAAAAAAATCAAAAAATCTAATAAATACAAAAATTAAAAGAGGAAGAACTGAAACAAAAAACCAGGCTTTTCTTCTTTCCATTCTTTCATCAAAAGTAAAATTTTCTTCTAGAGCATTTCCAAGTGCAAGCCAAGAAGTAAACATTGTAAAAAGTCCTAAAAAAATAAAAAGAGGCCCTAATGCTAAAGTTGATATTTCTGGAGTTTGAATGCCTTTATATCCTACAACAATTAAAGTAAAAACAAAATAAAAAATTACGCAAATAAGAGTTCCAGTAAAAAGAGCTTTTTTAACTAGTTTTTCTCTGCCCTTTAAAACAATTCTTATTTCTGGAATTGCATGAAAAGACATTAATGCAAACAAAATTACTCCAAAAGGTAGAAAAATATTGCTAAAATTAATATTTATTAAATTAGAATAATCCACTTTCTTAAAAAAGAAAATAATTATAAAAACAAGTAATCCTAAAACAATTGAAACTCCTATTTTTTCAAATTTTTTCAAATTTTTAAGTCCTTTCCACAATAATCCAGACATTCCAATTCCAAATAAAATTCCAAACAAAGTTGTATGACTTAAATCTCCAAAAACTAAAAAACTCAAACTTTCTCCTGCACCAAGCATATAAGCTAAAATCGCAGAATAAATACCAAAAATAGTTGCAAATTCCATAAATTTTCTTCCTCTTTTTCCAAGATATCTATCTGCATATCCTATTAATTGATGCTCTCCTTTAGTTCTCAAACAAATTTCTCCAAAATAAAGATTAACTAAAAGAAGAATTCCTCCAAGCAAAACAATATAAAATACTGCTGCAAAAAAGCCTGCTTGAGCTGCAACATAAGGAATACCTAGTACTCCTGCTCCAATACAAGTTCCAATAAGTATTGAAATTGCAATTACAAGATTTTTTTTATCAGCACCTATTTTTAATTCCATTTCAACTTCTTTTTTTATAGGCTCGGAGGGAATTGAACCCTCATCTACAGGGTTTTTCAGCGATTTACACTTTTAATCCATCAAGGGAAGGTAGTGCGGTAGGAAACCATTAGGTGTCCTTCGCTCCGAAACCTGTCATCCTATCCATTGAACGACGAGCCTTTGAAAAGAGGCAAACTTACTTTATTTCAATTGATTTTTCAGATGTAAGTAGAGCCTAAAAATATAATGAAAAAAAGGTTTTTATATCTTATTTATTTTTATCAAAAAACTTAAAAAAATAAATAAAAGCTAATCAAACCTTAATTTAATAAACCCAAAATAACTTATTTTAATATGACTAAAAAATCTAAAGAAGGATTAAGTGTAAAAAAACAAGAAAATTTTAGTGAATGGTTTAGTCAAATTCTAAAAAAGGCAGAATTAATAGATTTAAGATTAGATTTAAAGGGATTTATGGTTTATCGTCCCTTAGCTGCTCAAATAATTGAAAATATGTTTAAATTATATGAAGAAGAACTTCAAAAAAGAGGGCATGAATTAACTAGAATGCCTATGGTGATTCCAGAAGAAAATCTAAAAAAAGAGGCATCTCATGTTAAAGGATTTACTCCAGAAGTTTTTTGGTTAAAAGAAATAGGAAATGAAAAATTAGCATTGAGACCAACAAGTGAAACACTTTATACTCCAATGTTTAGTTTATGGATTAATAGTTACAGAGATTTGCCAATGAAACTATATCAAAAAGGTTCTGTTTTTCGTTTTGATACAAAAGCAACTCGCCCATTAATCCGTACAAGAGAAATTATTTGGATAGAAACTCATAATGCTTTTGCAACAAAAGAAGAAGCTGAAAAACAGGTTCAAGAAGATATTGAAATAACAGAAAAAGTAATGCATCAAAAATTTGGAATTCCTTTTTTACCAATGAAAAGACCTTCTTGGGATAAATTTCCAGGAGCAGAATATACAATTGGTTCAGATGTTTTCATGCCAGATGGAAAATTAATTCAACAACCTTCAACGCATTTAATGGGACAAAAGTTCTCAAAAGTGTTTGAGGCAACCTTCAAAAACTTCAATGAAAAAAAAGAATATTTGTGGACTACTGCTTATGGGCCTGCAATATCTAGAATTTTTGCTTCTATAATTGCTACTCATGGAGATGATTCTGGATTAATTATTCCCTTTTGCATAGCTCCAACACAAGTAATTATAATTCCTATCTTTAATGCAAAAAACAAAAATGTTCTTCTCAAAGAAGCTAAAAAAATAAAGAAAAAATTAGAGAGTCTTGGAATAAGAAGTAAAATAGATGATAGTGAAAAAAGACCTGGAGAAAAATATCATATTTGGGAATTAAAAGGAGTTCCTTTTAGAATAGAAATTGGAGAAAAAGAATTAAATTCAAAAAAAGTAACTCTATATACTAGAGATTTAGGAAAAAAAGAATTCTTGAAAACTAAAGAAATTTCAAAATTAAAAAAACTTGGAAAAATTTTCGATGAAAGAATAAAAGAAAAAGCAGAAGAAATAATGAATGGAAGAATTTTAAATGCTAAAACAAAAGAAGAATTAAAAAAAATAATAAAAAACAAAAAAATTGCCAGAATTAATTTTTGTTCCACAAAAGAATCCGGAGAAAAATGTGCACAAATTATTGAAAAAGAAATTAATGCAGAAATTAGAGGAAATCTAGCAAATAAAAAAGAAAAAGCAACAGGAAAATGTATTATTTGTGGAAAATCTGCAAAAGAAGTAGTCTATGTGGGAAAAAGCTACTAATTCTAAAAAATATATTCTTTATGTAAAGTCAGAATCAAAAGAGATATTAAATACTATCTAGTAGGAGAAGAATTACTTTTAGAACAATCTTTTATTCGCATTCTATACAGGAGTTTAATTCATCTTCTAATCTAAAAGTTATCTCTAAAAGAAGACTCAATTCATCCTCCACTTTTTTTTGCTCCATTTTCTTTTGGGACTCCATTTTATTAAATTCCCAATTTAAAACAGAAGTATCTTGGGCCTGAATTTACTAAGAAGAAAGTTCAATTCAATTCAGGCGCAAGAGAGATACCTGAATTAAATTGGAATGTTTTTAATCAGAGTGTAGACTAAGCAATTTCTAGACATTGGCTTAAACTTCCACTCATCATTCATAGAATAATTAAGAAATTCTTATTTTTATATTTTTCTATTTTAAAGCTTTAATTAATTCTTCTTGAAATCTATCCAGATTATTAAAACTTATTTGAATTCCAACCGCTGCTTCGTGTCCTCCTCCAGTAGCTCCTTCAAAATTTTCAAGTACTTTAAGAACAGGTTCTCTAATATTTTTTCCTCTTATAGATATTCCTACTCTAGAACCAGAAATTTTTGCAACAGCAATTATTTTTTCAGGAAAAAGATATTTTAGCTTATTAGAAATTTCTGCACTCATACTTATATCTCCACTATATTTAAAAAAAATTATTTTTTCAAAAGTATTAGCTTGTTTTTTTGCTTTATCAATTAATTTTTGATATTTTGAGTATAGTTCTCTAAATCTTTTATGCATAGAGTGTGTCTGAGAATTATCTTCTAAAACTTCATAAGGAGATTTAACTTTTCTAAGAAATTTCAACATATTAATTACATTAGTTGTTCTATCCATTAAAGCAAAACAAAAAATTCTTGCAATTTTTCCAATTTGAGAATTATAATATATTTCAAAAGCATCTTCAGAACTCACAGATAAATCTGGAAAATCCTTTTTAAAATTCAAATAATATTTTGGAACAAATTTATCAGAAATACATCCAACAATTGCTATCCATCTATCTTCTTTTTTATTTGATATTTGATAGCAAAGAGCAGTAACAGGCTCATTTGATTTTTCTGTATTAAAAACAGGATTATAATAATTTACAAATTTAGGAATTTTTTTTCTATCTATATTATGATGGTCTATCCAAACAACTGGAAGATTAATCTCTCTTACTCTCTTAAAAAATCCTTCAGAAACCTCTGGCTGATCTAAAATAAAAAGATAATCTGGCTTTAATTCATTAATTTTTCTAAAATAATCTTCTGTTAATTCTGGAGAAGTTTTTATTGGAAAACCTTTTCCTTTATCAATATATCTCTGTAACAAAAGAAAAGAACAAAGCCCATCATTATCATTATCAAAAAAAAATAAAGGATTCTGTGCTTTTTCTAGATGAACTCTAATTTCTTTAATCTGATTTGCTGTCAACATTTAAATTTTCTTTCCCATTCTTATTTTCTCTCTTAAATTGTATATTTCTTCTTTAAAAAAAGTTACCAATCCTTCGTTTCCCAAAACTTCCAAGAGTTCTTCATCACTTGCCAAAAGCACTTTATCTAATCTTTTAAATTTCTTGATTAAGGAAGTTATATGTCTCTCTAAAAGATTTGTTTTATTTAGAATTCTCTTTCCTTTTGGAGAGATGGGTTTGTCATGAAGCTCTTCAAAAAGCATTCTAGAAATATTCATTGGTTCTAATAAAAAATCAAAATCCATTCTACTCAAAAGTTTAGATGCAAAAGAAGGATTAGAAGAAAAATAATCTTTAAGAAGCATTTTCTCTTCTTTATCTATATTTTTTATTGCTTCCTTTAATCCCATATTAATCACCATTCCTTCTTTTCCTAGTTCTGCCAAATATCTTTTAATAATTCCTGAAATTCTTTTAATAATTTCTAACCTTTGTAAAACAGAAGAAACATCATTTATTGTGACTATTCTTTTCAACTCCAATGCATTTAGATTGTCTAAAACATCATTAAATATTTCTTTCTGTCTTTCAAGAGTTTGTAAAGTTTCTGTTGCTCTTCTAATAATTTCAGAACTTTCGTCTAATTCATAAGAAGTATCTTTATAATACAAAGTTATTTTGTTTTTTCTTTCAGAAACAGCAACAACAAGAGTTTGAGCTTGTTTTGATGTTCTATCTGCTGCCTTATGTCTTGTTCCAGTTTCTTTTGTGCTTATGCTTGAACTTGGAGAAAGAAGAGTATTTGCATGAAGAATCTTTTTTAAATCTCCAGATAAAATAATTGCTCCATCCATTTTAGCTAATTCAACTAATCTTTGAGGACTAAATTTGGAATTGATTCTAAATCCTTTTTCAACAATTTTTTCTAAATTTCCATTATCTGCTACAATAAGTGCACCCATTCTAGCTCTTAAAAGATCATTAAGAGCAGTTCGTATTGAAGTTCCAGGCGCAAACATTTTAAGAACATCTATAAAATCTTTTTCTTTTATCTTTTTCTTTTTAGAAGTTTTAGAACTTTTTTTAGTTGATTTATTTTTCTCCATAGAAAAAAGAAAGGCTAAGAATATATAAGTTTTTAGTAGAAATAATTCTTAAAAATTATTTTATAGAAGAGTAGATTAAAGGGAGCGCTATTGTTGCATCGCAAGAAACATCTACAAAATTTGCTTGACTTTTCATTTTTCCCCAAGAGATTCCTTCTCTTAAAGGTGCTCCAGAACTTCCTCCTGGTTCAGGCCTGTCTGTTGTTATTTGTATTCCAAAATCAGCTCCTTTTGAAAATTGTAAAGATTGTTGAATGAAATTTTTTGGCAATCCTCCTCCCACATAAATCACTCCAGTTTTTTTTGATTTCCAAGAAAAATCAATTATTTCATTCATATCTCCAAAAACATCAATATTTGTTTCTCCTCTTCCTGCTGCAATTCTTCCCCACATCATAAGCCCTAGTCCTGAATCTGCAATACCTGGACAAAAAATCGGTATTTTTTTTTTATAACATTTCTTAAGAATTCCTCCTCCAGGAGAAAGTTCTCCTAACTTCCATAAAAAATCCTTAATATTGTCACATTTTCTTAAAATGTCATAATTTTCACTAAAAAAATCCTCTAATTTTTCATAAACTGAATTTTTCATAAGAATGTTGTAGATTCTATCAATTCCTTCTTTATTTAGCTTTTCATCATTCTCAAACTCACTTCCTAAATAATGTTTCTCTCCTAAATCTTCAATTAAATCATGAGTAAGAGTTGCTCCTGTTGTAACAAAAACATCCACTCTATCTAATAAATCAAGAATAACTGATTTCATTCCTGCTGGAACCATTGCACCTGCAATTCCCAAAAAAATCTTACAGTTTCCATCCTCAAACATTTGCTTCATTATAGAACTTGCTTCAGCTATTTTTCCTGCTCCAAATCCAACTCCTGAAAACCCTCTAACTAAATCAGAGACTTTCATAGAATTTTCTATTTTTAAATGTTTAACTTCTTTCATATTACTTTCAAAAAAAATTAAGTTTAAAAAGATATGTAATTAACTATGAAAATGGATTGGGGAAATTTAACTCTAATAAATCTATATCAATG
>Ga0190358_1000144_pt1 | contig 25810 bp, 17 predicted proteins | sample 48721812_MG_FD_161666 | JGI IMG/M metagenome (GOLD analysis project Ga0190358, IMG submission 161666) | Hydrothermal vent microbial mat bacterial communities from Southern Trench, Guaymas Basin, Mexico - 4872-18-1-2_MG | ecosystem: Environmental > Aquatic > Marine > Hydrothermal vents >... | reverse complement strand
GATTTGTTACTTAAAGAATGGTTATTAAACCACTTTTTTTAACTCTCTTTGAAGAGATAAGGACAGGTACGTCCAAAAATCGCCCCATAGATCCATTTCGCAGCACAATTGTTCCTGTAGAGTACTTGTTTTAATTTTTTGAAACAAAAAACGAATAATTTATTTTTAGCACTTGACTTGTGAAAGAGTTTTGCAAGAGGCTCTGCTCCTAAAAACTTAGACAAACTTGGACATTTTTAGGTAATTCGCTCTCTGTTGATAATTCTATTGAATTGCAACTAGAGTCCGGGTTGAGCAGTCCGTTCAAGCAAGATGGATTTTACCTTTTGAAAAGAGGTGAAGCGATCTATCTCTTGCCATAATGATAAAAAAATTATCGACTAGCGAACTATAATTACTGAATAAACTATCCTATCAAAAAATGAATTAATAATCAATAAGATATCTTGTTTCAAAACGCAATTAGCAAGCGTGGGTAGAATAAAACCACCTATTTGAAGTAGCAGTATTTTAAATTTGCTCGGTGTGTCTAGCGAAAAATACCGTTTTCATGCGGTCACACTCAAGGAAAAGCGGATGTCCAAGGCATCTCTATATTGAAAAGTGAAACCGATCTGGTTTTCATTGAATTTCAGGGTGACTCGGACCCATTTTTTGCGAGTTATACTTTAAACAGCTGAAATTTGGAGCTTTTCTTTATTAGTAGTATACCTTACTGATTAGTCGCATCTATCTTTCAAGGCTGTAATCAACAGAAGTATAAAAAAAAGTAACGTCATAGCGGGTAGGATGAAAAGTATAAGCTTGTAGGGGTGCTTATCCCAATTTAAATTCTTAATTTAATGGCTGCCAGGTTTGGTGGGTTTCCAATTTGTGTTCCTACCCACCCTACAATTCATACCATTTTTATTTTTGAAACTGATAACTGACAAACTGAAATTATGACTAAAGAAACGAGCTTAGTTTTTGCACCGCATCCTGATGACGAAGTTCTAGGTTGTGGTGGTTATATCGCTAAACAACATAGCAAAGGCGTACCCGTCCATATTATTGTTGTGAGTAATGGGGCATTAGGGGTGCCAAAAGGGACTTCACCGGCAATTCGTCAACAAGAATGTTTAGCAGGATTAGCGCATTTGGATATAGATAATGTGCTATTTTGGGATTATCCCGATGGCGCGGTGCCACTCAGTGGCGATATTTTGCATGACTATCGGCGCCTTGTCAGCGAAATTAAACCAACTCATCTATTACTACCCAATCCGCAGGAATCCCATTCTGACCATATTCGCGTCACGCGGGGCGTTTTAAATGCTTTGGAAGGGCAGTGGCAGGGCACACTTTTGTTTTATGAAACGATACATCCCGCCCCCGTGGTCAATTATACGGTTGATATTACGAGCGAATTTGGTGCTAAGTTGCTTGCGATACAGAGCCATGCTTCACAACTCAAGCAATTTGATTATGTCAACAATATCCAAACTTTAGCCCGTTTGCGGGGCATTCATGCTAACAATGTGGCTGGGGCTGAAGCGTTTCTATTATATGAGTGGGATGGGACTTATCAGCATTTTTTTGAAACCCGCCCTTTCATTTCAGTGATAGTGCGTGCTAATGATATTGACTATCTTCGTCATGCTTTGAGCAGTTTAACGCGCCAGACTTATGAACAATTTGAAGTGATTTTGGTTTGGTTTGGGGATTATTCACCTTCGCTCAAAGACTTTGAGGTGTTAGATATTCGGTTAGTGCCTGGTAAAGCTTCGCGTAGTTTTAATTTGAATGAAGGTTTGCGTCATGCGCGTGGTGAATATATTGCTTTTCTGGATCAAGATGATATTTTCTATCCCCAGCACTTAGCTTCTTTACTGGCTGAAATTCATGGACAGCCTAAAGTTGACATCGTTTATAGTGGTTGTAAAGTGATCGCTTGCGAAAAGCAAGATAAGCGTATCAAACTCAAGAAAGTTATGGAAGTGATGAATCATGTATGGCAAGCGGGTCGTTTGCTGATGGGTAATTTGATTCCACTTCATGCCCTGCTATTTCGATCTGGGGTATTTCGCACCTATTCATTCGATGAAACGCTTGAAGTTTATGAAGATTGGGAATTACTAGCGCGTTTGAGCTTATCCCATTTTAACTTTGTCCATTTGGATGAAATTAGTTGCGAATATCGTATTTTCAACGATAACCAGGACCAATCTTACACGCAAGTCCATGAAAATAAAGGATATCTTGCCCATCGGGAAACTGTTTTGGCTAAAATACTCAAACAGATGGAGGTGAGTCATCTTGAGCAGATTGCTTCTATTGTCAAGGATTTAGGCACCGAACATGTCCACTTATCCACACAGTTAGCGAAACAAACTAAACAACAGCAGAACGAAATAGGCAAATTGAATTACCAATTAGCTCAATTTCAAGGTGTAGAGCAATTACTCACCCAAGCCTGTTTGGATATTGGCATTGAAGCAGGGGGACGAGAGGGGATTGCACAACTGATTGGGCGCACCTTGCCTCAGCAAACTTTGTTTTCAATTATTCTGCCTGTTTATAATACCGATCCTGCCCTTCTCAGCCAAACACTACTTTCGCTACGCAATCAGGCTTATAGTGCCTGGGAATTATGTCTTGTCGATGATGGTTCAGATCGTGCGGAAACCCAACAGATATTGCAAGCATTGCAAAATGATCCGGTGATAGCAGAGCGTTTACATTTTCATCGCCGCGACACGCAAGGCGGTATCGTAGCAGCCAGCAATGATGCCATTAAGTTGGCAACGGCACCTTATGTTGCTTTCCTGGATCATGATGATAGGTTGCATAGTGATGCATTACTGATTTTGGCTCTGAAACTTCAGCAGCAAGATTACACCTTGCTTTATACTGATAGCCGTATGATAGATCATGCTGGGAAAGTCATGCACACTTATCATAAGGCTGATTGGTCACCGGAAACCCTATTGCATATTAATTATGTCAATCATTTCACTGTTGTCAAGCGAGATGTTTTAAACCAGTTAGGCGGATTAGATTATGATGGGGCGCAGGATTGGAACTTATTACTACAATTAACCCATTTGCCGGATGAGCAAGTATGCCATGTGCGTCAAGCCCTTTATGAGTGGCGAGCGACAAAGGGTTCATTGGCTTACCAAAGCGGTGAAAAAAGTTGGGCTTTTAAGACAGCTAAATTGGCTTTGAAAGACCATTTCACGCACCGTGCCTTAGAAAATATTAGCATCACCGCTAATAAAAGGGCAGGTGGATGTATTTGTCAATGGCGATCTTCCTTGGCTCCGGTTGACATTATTATTCCAACCCATAGCAATCTCCGGGGACTTAAAATCGCTATCAGTGGCTTACTACAACAAACTGACTATCCTCAATTCCGTATTATCATTATTGCCAACCGTTGTTTGGAACCGGTACGGGATTATCTGGATACCTTACAATCTCATCCCCAGATTGAAATATTAGTCAATGATGACGAATTTAATTGGTCAGCATTGAATAATCAGGGCGTTTTAGCGGGAGAAAATCCTAACTTATTGTTTTTAAACGACGATATAGAAATAAAACACCCGACTTGGTTACGCAATATGAGTCGTTATTTGTCTTTAGAAGGAGTTGGTGCAGTCGGTGCCACTCTGTTTTATCCCAATGGACGCTTACAGCATAACGGCATCGAAACTGATCCAGAATGGATTGCCCGTAATATCGACGAATGGGGAACCAAAAACCCACTTCGCCTCACTCGCAATGTATCTGCGGTGACTGGTGCATGTTTATTGACTCAGCGGGAAATATGGGAAAAAGTGGAGCGATTTGAGGAAAGATTAGCGGTGTATTATAACGACGTTGATTTTTGTTTAGCCATCCGTCATCATGGACTCAGAATTGTTCAAGCCAATGATGTTGAACTCACTCATCATGAAAAGGCGACTTATGGCAGCGATGACAATCCGAAGAAACAAGCCCTCTCGCTCAAGGAAATTAACTTCATGATGGAAAAATGGACTGAGCAATTAACGGAACGCTATAAGCCCCGTTATGAGGTACAGGCGCAAAAGACGCGCATTTTGCAAGTTCCTAATGGTTAATATAGCCGGAAACACGCCCAAAGCTAAAACGAGGAAGCCGTTGCACGAAAAAGACATTGCCCACCCTACATTAAAAGTTTAAGTTATGCCCGCGTGCAGTATAACAAGCTGAACAAAGTGTTTAGTAATGATCACGAAATAACTTCCCGTTTTGTATTTTAGGAACGTGCCTGAAATAACTTCGACTTAAGGGTTGGAGCAAGGGATTACCCCTACGATATTTCAATTGATGTAGGGGCAAGACTGAATGGTTGCCCAAGTTATTTCAGGCACGTTCCTTAGTGGTTTCATCGAAAGGCTCGTGTTCTGATGCCATGAATTACCTCATTTAATGTTAAATCTCAAAGTGGAGAAAAAGAAATACTATTTTTGCCAAAAATAGTATTTCTGAACATTTTGAGCATTTTTTGTCATCTGGGCGGAAAATGACCGATCAAGACTTCCGGGAAACGATGCGTTTGTTGAGAAAAATCTTTTACCGTTATCGTGTATTGTGTTGGTTCGATTCCAAACAAATGTCCCCATGTGCCCTTTTCTAAGGTATCACTGGGGTAAGGGTAGTTGACGACATATAATTGATCACCATTGGGTAAGATTTCAGTTAAGCGCATGGGTAAGTTCAAAGCACCTTGATTCTGTTTAAGGGTAACGCTTTGAATGGGAAACAAGCCCTCACGTACTATGGCTTTGATCATAAACTCAGCATCGCTGGCATTGATTAAAACAGGTGCTTCATCATTTTTATGGACCAAAGCAGGATCAAAACCAGCGGCGAGTACTTGGGGTTGATGGCGATGAATGCCCAGTTGATGGGGTGCTTTGATACTCAGCGATTGGGGTGTGAAGGCGAGGGGTGGGTAATTTCCAATTTCTAAATTGGGGAAGGCGTGAAATTGTCCAACTTTATCAATGACTTGAATTCTAAATTGCTCTTTTTTATCACCGAAAAGATTGCTCAATGCGCCCACGGGAAAGGTGCCTGGTTCAAAAGTAAATACCGTTTCATAACGCTGATCACCATTGGGATAGGTGGCGATATGTGACATAATTAATTCAAAGTCGCCGCTGTTTTTTCTAAAATGCACCGTTTCTATAGGGGTTTTGCCAGGTTTCACTATCGCGAATATTTTCACGTTGGTATCCAGTAAATCAAGCAGTATGGGATCAAAGCCTGCCATTAAGACTTGAGGTAATGCACGGATGACACCTGTGACCGGTAATTCGGTGCTGTCAGGTTCAAGAACGGTAATAGGAACGGTGTATGAAGCCCGTTGTTGAGAAGTAAAGGTTTGTAAGATGACATGGTAAGTGCCGGTTTGGGTAAAAGTATGAGTCGGACTCAGATTGGTTTCGGTTTCACCATCGCCGAATTGCCAAACATAAGTTAAAGCTTCGTCCAGGGCATTGGGTTCATTACTGATACTAAAAAACACGCGCAATGGTTTTTCCCCAGAAACAGGATTAGCACTAAAGCGAATATCAGGTGCCGTTGATTGCTTATTCACTATAAGCGTTTGATTGCCCGTGAGTTGCTGAGATTTCGCATTCAGGGCAGTGAGTATCACAGTAAATTCACCTGCTTTGGAGTAAGTATGTGATATTGTGGGTTGCTCGGTCATCACTTCTTCACTTTTATCACCAAAATCCCAGCGTAAAGAAGTCGCTTCAAAACTATGAGGCAAACGGGCAACTAATAGATATTGCAATGGATTATCCAAAGCCGGTGACACCTCTATCGGGACATCAACAATAGCACTATTATCAGCAATGTCCAGAGCAATTTTGTATTTTCCCAGCTTGTTATCTTGAAAAGTCGTTGCTTCAATCCATAAATCGTGTTCATTTTGAGGGGTGTAACGCAAACGAGCATGAGTGCTGCTACCACTGTTATTATCTTGATGTAGAATCCGATTGAATCGGTCATACAAATATAGATAACTGTCAAAATCTTCTGAGATCATGTCAATCACTAATTCTTGACCGGCACTAATAGAACTAATGCGGTAACGATCCGTCACGGCGTGAGTGCGAGTTTGAGAATAGCTATCTGATGGAATCAATTCGCCAGCAATGCTATTGGATACACGCAGTACGATGCTTTCTTCAGGAGGAGAGGTTATGAATAGGGTGGCAGATTGGTAGGCATAAGCATCCTCATTATCGCGTAGTGTCAAGCCGACGTTATATTGCCCCGCTGCTTGAAAAGTGTGCGTGACGGTATTAGTCGTTTCGCAGGTGACAGGGCTACCATCATTAAAATGCCAGCAGCGTTCGACAATGTCACCATCCAAATCTGTGTTAAAATCAGTTAAGGTAACAGTCGCCGGGGCAGTAAAATTTTCTGCTGTAAAATCAAAGGGATAGGCTGTAGGTTGACGATTAATAGCCCCTGCCAGGATTTCTAGTGTGTATGATCCTGACTCTTTACGCTGATAAGCCGTCGCTTCAATATAATAGGTACCATCTTCAGTCGCGTTAAAGACAATTTCAGCATGATTCGTATTAGCGGTGCGATCATCATTTGTTGCCAGCAAGGTTTCAGCGTTGATATCTTGAAACAAATATAAATAAGCATTAAAAGATGCTGACATCCGAATTGTTACCGTTTCGCCCGCCCTTAAATTCAAGCTGTATGCATCGGCTGGCGTAGCATTTCGCCTAAGTGACCAGGCGTCCTGGGTATCTAAGACACCATTCCATAATGCGCCTACATTTAAAACTTGCGCCTGGCTAAAATCGCCATCATCTTCTTCATCACGAGGGCTGGCTTGAGGGGGTTCAAAATTAAGTGATTGCTGACAATCACCCGTTTCCAGTTCTATGCATTCATATAATGCCGTAGAGGAATTAGTATGAATCTCGGTAGCGATTTGATTCGCCATTGCAACATCTGTCGTTTGAGCCACAAAATAAATGAGGCGTATTTGAGATTGTGCTGGCACCGTCACTTGGGGATAAATCCAACTTAATTGACGATTATTAAGGGTATGTGTGGCAGTGACCGGATTATTCACTTGTGAGTGGTAATGGAGCAATACCGGCTTAGGGCTTAAAACAACTTCTGTCACTTCAGAGGTGATTAAAAAATGCGCCTTTTTAGGTTCAGCGACGGTGTACTTTCCTGTTCCAAATTGACCGTAAATTTCTATATCTACCGTGATGGGGGTATCAGTTGAATTAAATAAGATTTCAGAAAAGCGAGCAAAATTTTGGGTTTTAGATACATAAACCTGTCGTCTGATTTTCAAACCACTGTCAGGCTCAGTAAAGAGGCTACTGTGAACTTCCCGACCATCGGGGGATAAGTGAGTGATATGACCGACATAATCGGTTCCATTGACTCGCAAATAATACAGTCCAGCATAAGCATCTCGTGTGCCCTGCATCAATACACCATTTGAGCCCACATCATATAAAAAACTCGTTCTATCAAACAGTTGCAATGAAAAACTGGAGCCTGAAAATACACATAATAACCAGGCATTTAGTGTTAGCAAAATTGATTTGTACATAAGTCATCCTATTAATGAAAAATAAGTACAACGGATTGGGGAAATAAACAGGGGAAATAAAAAATTCGATTTTTTGAAAAAATCGGATTTCGTAAGCTGGTTAATTTCTTTCCATAATCCATTGTACATTAGACTTATCCGGAAATAATTAATTCATATATTTCATGGACTTAATATAACCTGAAAAATAAAACCGGAAAAAATCAATAAGTTATAGCGTTTTTCGGTTGGGTGAGATACAAAAAAGGCTTGCGCGTGGGATTGCCCCTACAAAAGATGTATTTCACTCAAAAGGGAAATGCTATAACGTTCCGTCAATTTCAAAAGCTCTAAGAAATCTTTGTAACTTTTTGTAATTTGATGAGACTTTTGCTTTTCCTTCAAACGCTAAAGCGACTTCTGTTAATTTTTCTTTTCGTGGGTCATTTTTTAGGTCTGATATTTTTAAATGAATTATCATTTTAACCTATTTTTACTCACTCGTTTTCATTTTTGTCCTGTACAAAGAAATAAGAGTTAACCATTAAAATTATTTTACGCACAATGCATGCCAGTACGGCGCAAAACTTAATAATGTCATTTCATAAATTAGTGAAAAAAAGAGGGTATAATTTCCTTCAATATGCGCTTTATCCAGTGTTTCGTAATATTCCAATCGACGCTCAATTGGCAAAATCACAGCTGGAAATCCAAACTTCATTAATTCAAGATTCATCAATAAACGAGCCGTGCGCCCATTACCATCGACAAAAGGATGAATTTTTACTAAGTCACAGTGAAGTTTTGCAGCCCGTTCCACGGGATGACACTTTGAGGTTTGATATTCGCAAATAAGGCTTTCCATTTGCTGAGGAACATGAATAAAGTCGGGGGGGATATGTTTAGCACCGGCAATAATGACATTTATGCGGCGATATTGCCCTGCATTTTCATCGTCAATGTTTTTCAGTATCAATTGATGAATATTTTTGATCTGCCATTCAGAAACGATTTCGGCTTTTTGTACCAGTGCTTCAACAAAAAGAATAGCATCCTGGTGATTAATCACCTCAAAATGCTCCCGCAATGTTTTGCCACCCACCGTGATACCTTCCAATGCGACTTTAGTTTCCTTCAAAGTCAAGGTATTGCCCTCGATGGCGTTGGAATGATAAGTCCAACGTAATACTAAATCCTCATGTAGGTTATGTAGCACCGCTTTGGGTAAAGGACGATATTGATCCAGCTTTTCTTTGAGTAAATCTAAGTGGGATAAATTCATCAGGTATTAATGAGTCAAAATATAACAGAAATTTAAAAAATCTCATTTTTGAAGTGTGATAACATACTTATCTAACATATTAGCATGTTTTTGCAAAAAAGCCAAAACCTTTTCATAATCACTGATTTTAAAACCATGTTGTCGCGTTTGTGATTCAAAGTGGTAACAAACGGCATCTCCAACAAAATAGTTTTGGCGCTGATGTGTTAAACAGGCTAAGTTTAATTCAACGTCTTCAAGGCACTCGGTGTAAGTAGGATTAAAGCCCCCTATTTTTTTGAACAGTTGTTTTTCAATGAGTAAGAATGCTGCCGTTCCGCCAACAATATTTTTTTCGACACCACCAGTATAGAAATTGTAATAGGATTTTAAACCCTTTCGCTTTTTCGTTCATCATCCAAGTTCATCGGGGTTAATTCCCAAAGCGCGTAATTTGGCAGCCAATTGTTCCGCACGTAGTTGAGCTTGTTCTTTTTGCCGACATTCATATTAATGAAATATTTGACGTAGGGGCGAACATTCGTTATCGCCCTATTGAAAAGAGCTACACCCAAATTCGACTACCTCACTCAACCGTTCAACCAAATACAGAGGTAAAGAAATCAAAGGATAACAAATAGGCTGACGTTGTTTGTCAATGTGGATAACCACATCCTGTTGATTAACTGTTGGTAATGAAGTATCAAATCTAATTGCAAAGGGCGCTTGTTTGTTCCACATAAACTGATGCAAAGACTTCAAACGACCCGTCGCTCCAGACTTAACTTCAATTGGAATCAACTTTCCTTCCCGCGCAATCACAAAATCCAGTTCTGCATTGGATGAACGTCCCTCTCGCAACCAATAGGTTAATTCACGATTAGGCGTTTCCGCCAATAGTGCTTGTAAATGTTGCCCTATAAACTGCTCGGCTATGGTGCCTTCATTGACTAGCTTAATGTCGTCAAGTTGTGAGATAACTCGCCAATTTAGCCCACAAATAGCATTCATCAGACCCACATCAAGAAATAACAGTTTATAGACTTTTTCCTCAATATCTGCTTGTAAAGGTATACCTGAACAATGACTATGAACCACTTTACTAATAACCCGCGCCATAGATAATAATTCAAGGTCCTTCTTAAGCGTCGCACTTTGTTCTTGACGCGAAATATTGCTGTATTTTACTTTTATACCCACATTACGGGCAGCAAAATTGAATACATTGAGTATACGGTTGAGGTTTCTTGAACCGACGTATTTTGGGAAATCTTCACGATAGGTATCAATAATCGAATTATGTACTTCGCTAACATCACGATAGCTGCTCGTTTCGGCAAATACAGCGACGGCTTCTGGCATTCCGCCTACAAAATAGTATGTCCGTAATATTTGCAATAAGCGTTGGTGAGCTATTTTGTTAATCTCCTGACCTAGCTGATAATGGGTCACAATATGATGTAACTTATCTTCTCCTAAAGCACTTAGAAACTCAGTAAAGGTCATGGGACCAATATGTAAATACTGAACTCTGCCGACTGGCATAGAAAACAGGTGATCTGATAAAGTAAATTCTAATAATGAACCGGCACTAATGAGTGCTAATTCTGGTCGTTCTTCATAAAAATAACGCAGGGCGGGGATAGCTTCAGGAACAGCCTGAATTTCATCCAGAAACAGGAGTGTCTCATTAGTAATCCTATCCATACGCGGTAAAATTTCAATTTGTTGAAGAATTTGTTGGGGGTCTTTAGTAGAAAAAACCGGAGACAATTCCGGATAACGCTCTAAATTGACATTCACCAAAGTTCGCTGATGTTGCTTGGCAAATAACTCAACCAATGTGGTTTTTCCGACTTGGCGAGCACCACGAATAATAAGTGGTTTACGCTTTTTCTTATCGATCCATTTTTGCAGAAATTTTAATTGCAAACGTTCCATTGCCATACCTTTTTTTGAAAGAGATGTCAGATTATAGCATATAAAAACGTATTAGTATTATGATTTTATGGGTGTGTTTTGATATTGTTGGTTTCGGGGATGTCACTTCGTTAAAATCAAATCAAAAAAATCATCATCCAAATTCATCTGGATTAATTCCCAAGGCGCGTCACTTTTTGTTTCCTATCGTTTGAGTACAACTCGCTAACTAACCGACAGCATATCCAGTATGGATTCGCTTCAAGCATTTTCAGAATGATCAGAATAAAAATCTATAATAGCTTGAAGTATACCAAGAATCCGCTCCAGATTATCAAGAAAATACTTTTTCGCATCAATCAAAATGGTTTCGTTCTCAAGTTTCAGGAATTGCCACACCTCACCATTAGTCACACATCCAAAAATGGTTTCAATCGGTTGGTTTTCGGACTGATTAAAAATCCTAGCCCCCATCTAATCAGAAAACGCTATACTTCGTTTTTCTGGTTCCCAAACGCCGTGCAGGAACCCATTCAGGGATGACTCCGCATTCCACAATTCGGAAAGGGCGAGTGCAATGTAATGAGGTTTAGGTGTTTGAGCGAAAAGGGCAGCTCAACCTGATATTCAGTATAACATATTGGTTTTAGGCTTTTGCCTATCAATTGTGGTGGGCAACTACATGGCTGGTATTATTTTTGGTGAATTTTTAAGAACCATCCATCTGGATTAATTGGAACTGTTACAGCCTCTTCTCGCTCAATCTGTTTGCTGTATTTTTCCCAATGGTAATCCGTTAAAGGAGCCACTTGGAAATGACTAAAACTAGAAAGTGAAACCATCAACAATAATAAAGCTGATATAAACTGACTAATCCAATTTTTTGAGTCGAAACATACAATGAGAGACCAAACAATTAAAAGATGTGGGATGTAAAAATAACGATATCCATTGTTAAAGGGTATAAGAATATGCAAGTTATACCTAAATTTGTAAAAACAAGCGAGTGTAATTATGCATCCGCCTAACAAAAATACAAATATTGGCAATCGTTTTTGACGAGGTTCTAAAATGGCAAATGTCAGTAACCCAGCAAAGAGTATTATTGTCATCGCCGCTAAAAAATGGGAGTTAAGGGCGAGCGACATGTAGTCCCCAAAAAAAAGCGTTCCTGAAAAACGCATGGCTAATATCTGTTCCAATGCCTCTAAACTATGAACTAAATCACCACTACTAACCGGGTTACCACCTTGCCAGATAAAATATCCTTGTATTAAACTTAGTAAAAAAGCCACAGATAAAAGGTGAAGGCTGTAATAACTTCTACAAATATAAATGATGCGGAAAATAAACAGGGGTAAAAACAGAACAATAAAGGGACCTGTTAAGCCAATGGCTATTATTGTAACGGTATCTAATAACAGTTGACGTGTCGTATTTGCTTTATCTTGAATGATAAATAGAATAAGAACAATAGCAAGAATCCACTGTACGTAGGTAATGGACATCAAAATATCACCATTATAGGGTAAAAATACAATAGTAATAGCTAATAATGGTTTAAAAGGTAGGTGTATTCTTGAGCTTAATAAATAATTGATGACAAACAGTGTGAGGATAATAAAGGCAAGATTATATAGTGCTGGAACCCACGATACCGGAAAAAAACCACTGAAATAGGCAACCAATCGAGGTATTATATGAAGATAACCTGCATAAGGTTCCCAAATAGCAGATATGCTAAGAGTCAGATTTTGTTTAAAAAAGAGCAAGCCATCCTCTGCCCAAAATTGCGGATTAAAAAAGCCATCCGGTTCACGATATATTAAAATCATTAAACATAAGATAAGAACAGATAAGTGAGAGCTACCTGTGATACCGTTATTAATGTCTAGCTTATTGTTAAACATGGTAATAATGTCAACTTTTTTGTAATCATTTCAAGCCAAGTGATTATCGGCTTGTGCTGATTGAAGCAGTCCAATACTTAGCGTAGGTGGGTAGAGGAACTCAACCTGCCCCTTTATTATTTGTTATGAATGGTGGGTTGAACCTAAAACGGTTAGTTTGTGTTGCGCTATCGCTCTACCCACCCTACAATTTACTTTTTCAGTATTGACACCGGTAAAATGCTCACCTGCCGTCAATGCCTTTAATTGAGCCGCCGTAAAATGGGGTTTACGACTAAAAACGGCTGAATAATTAGCGTCTTGCGCTTTTTAACCCTTTTAATGGTACGAATTATATCCACATAATCAACTTGTTCATCACCCACTATCATAAATATACCACTACGAATAACGATCTTTTCCTGCTGTTTTTTAGTATTCGTATAATCATCAAGTCAAAGTCAAACCTGCCAGGTCTGGTTTTGAAGTTGACTAAGTTATTTCAGGCACGTTCCTAACAAGTTTGAGAAACCTGCTCAAAAATGGATTGAATTTGCTTTTTAAACCATTGCGTTTGAGAGAGTTGGTTCTTATTCAGATTTTGCCTTTCGCTTAAACCTTTACCATAGTCTTTAGCTGGAAATACGGTGTAAAATGTTTCAAAATCATTGCTTTGTAGTAATGCTAAAATACTTTTAGCATTGTTTTTAAACGATTTTTTCAATTTCGCTTGTTCATTTTCCCTAAAAAAAGGATAACCATTTCTTGCGCCCACAATGCCTAAAATAATACTATCTTTTTGAGCATTTTTACACGCTTTCAATTGTGCAATGTATGCTGTTTTGTCAAAATCCTGTTGTTTTGATTGATAATATTCCGCCAAATTATCAGGATGATAGAAATAGTTTTCGATGCTATAATACTTTAGTATCAATAAGTTGGGATAGATACGACGTATTAACTGTATTTCTTCATCCGTCAAAAAATCTCGATCAATTAATCCATAATAATGCAAATTTTTGGCTTTAAAAAAGACATCGTTCTTGTCAATCGCTGTAAAAAAAATCGTGTTTTCTATGCCAACGTTATTATAAAACGGGGTATCCGTATTTTCAGAAAAGACGATCCTTTTTCCCGCCATGATTTTGGAAAAAAATTCTTTATTGACGGCTATCTCAAAAATTTCATATCGATTTTTGAGTTGCGGTAGTAAAGTATGAGGTTGATCAAAATTGAGCGCATCAAAATCAATAATGGCAGCTTGTTCAAGATCATGAGCATAGTCAATAAATCCAAGCGAATGGCTTGCTGTCCATAATTGGCAACCGTCGGGTAGCCAGTTTTCCACAATTTCTTTTAATAAAGCATATTGGAGTTTAGTGTTCAAATGCAAATCCATTTCATCCAAATAATAAATCGTTTCCTGATACAAATCTTTTCGACTCAAGAAGTTGATTAAAATATTGAATATTGCCTTTTCACCATGACCAAGATAATTGTAGTGAATTTCACTGTCGCCTTTTTTAAAAAGGATCGTAGCCACTTTATTATTCAAGGGCGGAATTAATTTAAGTAGCGATAATTGGGTGCCATTATCATCACCAAAAATGCGTGCAAAAGCTTCATTGATCGGGTTGATATATTGTTCTACAATCTGGGTGGCATATAGTCTTGAGCCAAAAACATCTTCCAAGATCAATTCTGCAATCTTTTCAATATCGTTTTCAAAACGGTTATCCCTTTCGATATACATTTTTGGACGATCAAAGTCTTTTTCAAACTCAATCGGGTTCATTTGCCCAAGGGCTTTTCTCAGTAATTGAGGCACTTGCCTTAAACTACTTCTACCATAAAATGCCGTTGAACTTACATTTAAAGGCAAACTGTTATTATCATGCCGAGTTAGGATTTCCTGATTACTGAGTGTGATAGTCACCTGAAAATCTTTTTCCGGCTCTTTTCGATAATAGGCTGATTGCAAAATAGTCTCATCCTTCGCCTTAGATGAAATCGCCTCAAACGCATCAAAAATACAAGATTTACCGCTTCCATTGGCACCAATGAGTAAAACCAACTGTTGCTCATTCAGCTCAATTGTGAGATCAGTAAACCTTTTGAAATTCACCAATTGTAATTTTTTTATAAACATGCTTTTAAATTTTGGGATAAGGTTATTTCAAAAGCTGGTGAGATTGGAGCAAGCGTAGGGTGGGTTTTGCTATCGCCCACCTACAATTTACCCATCCTACGCTCGCTCATGGTATTGCAAATCCCATCCAGCAAAGGGCGAGTGCAATGTGTTTGGAATCCATCACAAGATTTACTCAAATGACGTTGGGAACGAGGGAATGGTTTGTTAGGGGTGCGTACATAACTCAGTTCAATTAAAATTTTTGCTTCTGAAGTTCACGCAGAAGTATCTCAGCAATATTCTTTCCCATAATAACATTACCATTTGTATTAAAATGGCAACAAATATCAGTATAAAGGTCTTCCGTTGAATCTTTGAAAATCATACTCAAATCATAGAACGGAATTCCATCCTTTGAAAGTTGTTCACCCTTTGAAATTAAGTGTGTATAGCCTTCTCTTGCGGCAATGCCCCAACCCAAATTTGGATCGAATGCCATTTTTTTCTCTTTATCAGATAGTGGTTTACTACCTTCAACATATTGATTGGGTTGTAGTACATGGATGTAAATTAAACGGTTTGCCTGACAGATCGCATAGAGCATTGTAGAAGCCTGTTGCCAGATATTAGCAACCACTTCATAAGGGTTGCCATTTTGATTTTGGAATAGAGGACCACGAAACTCATTTGACATTGTTTTTTGGGTTTCAAAGGTTAATTTATACTCAGTTTTCTTGATTTCTATCAAACTGCGTTTCGTCCATAATTCACCTAATAAATTGAAGAATATACTGTACTTAAAAGGGAAACTTTGGGTGAAAGAGAGTACACTCAATTCAGTTTCATACAAGCTATAATGGGCATAAAGGTGTTTGGCTGTCTGAAAATCAAGTTGATTAGTCATTTGAGTTTTTGACATTAACCCTATGTGAAATCCAGATGGGAAAATTGGGTTAATCTGGTTATTGATATTGTCATTAGCCAATGCCAAATCATTAAAACCATCTATATTTAAAACGGCATCAAATTCAAATCCAGCTAACAAGGCATATTGTACATGGAACAATTGCTGCGGCTGTTTATAGCCTCCAGTAGCCAAATTGACTAAAACCAGTTTTTTATCGAAGCCAAACTTTTCACGTAAATATTGCTCAAGGAACTTTTCTGTTATATTGGCAAATATTTCCGCTACACTGCCTCCCACTACTGCAATCACAAATTCGTTCTTACCTTTTTTATATGGGTATGGATGCTTGGCCATTGACAGCATTCCATACTCATTAAATGGTTCCGCTATTTCGCCCCATGGATAAGCACCAGGACGACCCACATAGCCAAGATATGGGTGAAAATTATAAAGTTCTGGGGATTGGGTGGTTTGTAGTCGCTTTTGTATAGCAGCTATTCTGGCTAAACGTTCGTTTTGGAAAGCAGCATAAGAAAATTCTTTTTTTGTTAAAGATTGAAACAAGAAAAAACTTGACACTTCCAGTAAAATTAGCGTGAACAACAATGTGAGGGTATAACCCAAAAAAAATTTCAGTTTCATTAAATTCCTCTGATAGCATAATCAGTAAATCGAAAAAACAATAGAATATACAGGGGAATTATTTCATTCCTTACACACATTAGGGATTATTGTTAATTCAATGAGTTATAGTGTTGAACACAGCGACGCTTTGTCACCTCCGCACTTAATAATACCCAGATATGATGAACCCACTGAATTCAGGGTAGCAGAGCGTAGGGTGAGTGAAAACGAAACCCACCATTCATCAATAAATACGATAATCATTTTATTAATTATCAGGTTGTGGTGGGTTGTAACGAAGTTCTTACCCACCCTACATTTACTGAGTAGTTACCGCAGATCAAAAATCCGAGTTTTTCAAAAATCGCTTAAACATCGTATGTTCAGAGTTTTGTAAGAACCTCAAGATTTAAAACCAACAACACAAAAACAGGGACCATTCGGGTGATCGGGCTTTTCAAAATGAACTTCTAACCGTTCAAAACCAAAGTATTTTAAGCAAGACAAAATATCTTGTCTCGACATCCACATACTAAAATGACTTGTGCCACCACAAAATCCCGTTGTACTATGAGCCGCCAAATTTTGGTAAGGATGCTTATATAAGGTATGATTAAAACCCTGATATTCTTGAGTCATGACTTCAGAAAATCGCACATTGACATCAGGATTATTAGTCTCTGGATCATAATAATGTGTCCATATCATCACCTTTTTCGTTTTTTGGGCGATCAAGTGAATGAGTTCAGCCGGATTATGCATATGATACAATACACCGCTGGCAATGCAGGCATCATACACATCCTGAGTTTCCTTGAGATAAGAAACAAAATCACCCAGTAGAAATCTGGCACGTTGAAGATTTAATATTTCCTTTGTAATCAAGCACTTGAGATAAGCACGCGAATTAGCTTCAATGGCAATAATTGAACTCGCGCCCATATTTTCAAGCATATAGGTGTGTCCACCTTCAAGCGGTCCTAATTCAAGAACATGACAATCCTTGAACCCACCCAGTAGTTTTTCAGCCCAAACGATTCTCTCATCGTGAAATAATGGATTCTTACCACCGCCCTTTAATGTGGGTATCAGAGGCGGTAATGAAGACCATTCCCCTTTGAAAATATCAAACGCGTTTTGATGAGTAGGAAAAGTATTAATGTATTCGTCTAATATATTCATATTTGTTGTTTCCTCATTGTACCCCTATTCACTAAGCTTTCCAAACAGAAAAATATTCAAGCTGATTATTTTCCCCAATGCTAGCAAACACACAAGTAGTTTGTAATTGTAGGAATTCGAGCGATTTTAACATAAATTCACTAAAAGATGATGAATCCCAAACGTGAAAATGTCCATACCTATTTTTTTCACGTAGCGAGCTTATATCGTCTGTATCAGATACTTCAGTCACATTTTTTTCGTATTTCTCCAAGAAATAGGCAAAAGGGGTGACTTCTAAATCTTCTAAATCTTTGTCAAAGATACAATCCTTATCGGGAACTGAAATAACAACATAACCCCCTGGTTGAGTTATCCGAAAGAGTTCTCTTATGACTTTAATAGGATCAGCAACATGTCCAATTAGATGATTGAATATGACAAAATCAAAGCTTTCAGAACCAAATAAAGATAGCCCCCCTTTATCCAAATCACAAATATGCTTCACCTTTACCCGATCATTCACATTTAATTCTGGAGAATAGGTAATACTTTCTGGTTTAAGCCATAAATCATTGTATTCCAGATTGCAATGCCACGGAATCGCAGCCACTTGATGAAAAAAAGCACCTATTTCTAAGCCATTACCTTTCAGCAAATTATAACCCTTTTTGCGATGAACAAAATAATTATCATTTTTATAAACAGGGTTTATTGAAGCCATCAATTTTTGCCAAACAGAAAAATACTCAAACTGATTATTTTCTCCGACATTGATAAACAGACGAGTTGTTTTTATCTGTAATAGCTTAAGCGCATTCAGCATAAATTCATTGAAACTCTGCGAATCCCAAACATGAGCATGTTCACGTCGGTTTATAACACTATTGAGATAATCCTGTAATTGATCAGGATTCAATTTGAAGACTTCAGGATGTACAGCCCGTAAAAAGTCTATATAATGTTCCTCCGTCACGACAGTCACATTATTTTCATATTCTTCTTTCAAATGGGCAAAAGACGTTAAAGAACGATGCTTATCAAAAGTAAAATTTTTATCGGGGGCTGAAATAACAACATGTCCTCCCGGTTTTGTGATTCTAAATAATTCACTTATAACTTTAATGGGATTTGCTACATGTTCAATAACATGGTTTAATATGACAAAATCAAAACGTTCTGCCTCAAATAGGGATAAACCGACTTGATCCAAATCGCAAATATAATTGACATCAACGAGCGCGTCAATATTTAACTCAGGAAAATGTTGAATTATTTCCTCTTTCGACAGGGCATCACAGTATTCAATAGTACAATGTGCAGGAATGACAGCGGGTTGATGAAAGGCACCAATTTCTAAACCCTGCCCTGTGAGCAGATCGTAACCTGCCCGTTGATGGGTGAAAAGTGACATTTATTTTCCTTTATCAGAAGCAATTGACGGCACTCTAGGGGGCCAAGCATACGCAAAGTCTTCCGCATCTAAACTCAAATTAGGGCTATAAGCCGGGTCTGCCATTAAAAATTGGGGCCAACGACTTTTCATGTAAGCCCGTTCTTTTTCATAACGCGCCTTCTTTTCAGGCGTGTCTTCATATCCTCGGCTGGCAGATTCGTGGTGATAGAGTTCGGCGTAGGGTGTCCAAACGATCCGTAAATTGTGTTCATTTAATTTTAGGCATAAATCGACATCATTCAGGGCAGTTCCTAGGTGCTCTGCATCTAAGCCGCCCACCGCTAAAAAGTTGGCTTTACGCATCACCATACAAGCTGCCGTCACTGCCGAAAATTTTTGAATCAGGGCTGCCCTTCCAAAATAACCCACATGCCCTCGTGGAAAACCTTTATGGGCATGTCCAGCAACACCGCCAATGCCCAAAACTACGCCCCCATGTTGTAAAGTATTATTGGGATACCATAATTTTGCACCGACAGCACCGACTTCGGGGCGCACTGCATGACTGACCATTTCTGATAGCCATTCACGGTTAATGACTTCTATATCATTATTGATCAAGCCAATAATTTCACCTTGTGCTTGTTCAACGGCTTGATTGTTCATATCAGCATAGCAGAATGGATGAGGATAGTCAATAATACGCGCCTTGTCATTCTTTTCCAGTTGCTGCATATAATCCAAGGTGGCGGGATCGTCGCTATTGTTGTTAATAATCAGAATTTCAAAGTTATCATAATCCGTCTTATTTAAGATGCTTTCGACACAACGCTTCAGAAATGTTAGGCTATTGCGCGTTGGAATAATGAGGCTGACTAAAGGTAAATTAACGGGTAGGGCATATTGCACCCGGATGGTTCCCCGAATATCGGGAGATTCTGTCACACGCGCCTTTATATTACGCCGTTCCAGGTGTTCGCTGATGGCTTTTTGTGCGGCAATAATAGCATAAGGTTTTTCGTCTGGGCGAGAGGCGGTGCTTCCAGCAATTTCTCGCCAGTGATACAATACTCTGGGAATATGACGAATTTGGGCGTTGCTTATTTGTTCAATTGCCCTCAAGACTAAGTCATAATCTTGCGCCCCTTCGTAGCCTTCTCGAAATCCCCCAATATCTTCTATTAACGTTTTTCGATAAACGGCAAAATGCGTAATCAGGTTATGAGATAAAAAGAGATCGGGATTCCAGTCTGATTTAAAATACGGATTAGAACGGATGCCTTTTTCATTGATTTTGTCTTCATCGGAATACCATAGCATCGTATCAGGGTAATCAAGAATATCCTTTGCTACCCAAAATAGCGCGTGTTGAGTCAACATATCATCATGATCTAAAAAGGCGACAAATTCTCCGTTGACTATTTCAAGGGCAGTATTAGAAGCCGCAGAAATATGTCCATTTTCACTTCTAAATTTGAGCTTGATACGCTTATCGCGTTCTGCATATTCTGCCAAAATGCGCCGAACATGCCCTTTGGTAGAAGCATCATCGGCGATACATAATTCCCAATTGGGATAGATTTGTTGTAATACTGAGTCAATAGCTGCCCTTAGCCATTTTTCATCGGTATTATAAGTTGGCATGACAATGGAAATAAAAGGGGGTGCTTCCCATTCTTTAATGAGTTGTTGCATCTGCTTAACCGTTTTTTGGGTTAAGGTGTCATAGTTTTTAATCCAACTTTGATAATTTCTGGGTTGAATGACTTTGGAAAGTCGAGAAGGTTTCTTTATCTGTTCTGTGGGAGATACCTGTTGTATTTCACCGGATTGATCCGATAAATTCCATGCCGCAATCTCTGCAAAAATATCTTGAACATGATCCTGCGCCGTTTGCCCTGCCTTTTTGAACATAAGTTTTAGGGCAATTTGAGTCATAAAATGACCAGAACGCCAGGTTAGCGAATCGAATATCGCCTTAATATCCTGATCCAATCCACCAATCCAGTACATCAGTTTTTGGGTATTTTGCTTCTGTGTTGAAAGGCTTTGTTCCTTTTCAGACAGTGTATTTTTGGTGCTGGTTAATTGAGTTTGTAAGGCTTGCCTTTTATTACCTAAGTCGCCGATTTCTTGTTCAAGTGTTGTTGCCCTATTCCGATAACTAGCAGCTTGGGCTTGATATTTAGCATTTTCTGCTTTTTGCGTTTGCAGAGATTGCTTGAGTTCTTCAAGTTGTTCCTGAAAACAGCTTATTTGTTCATCACGTTGAGCAATATCCTGTTGATATTGTAATGCCTGTTCTTTGGCAACTAATTGATTATTATAGGCTTGTAAAATTTCAGCTGCCCCTTGCGAAAGACTGGGTAATGGTTCTAACTGAAAAATATTCCCCTTTTCAAATGCGTCAAATAAGAGAGCTTGTTGGCTATTGATATAGGTACTTTGTAATTGAACATTTCCCTGTTCATGGAATAGGTTTGGATCAATAAAAGCTTGTATTTCTTTTTCAGAAGGTAAACGTAGCCCTTGAATTTCACAGTCAAGTAAATCTTGATATAATTTGTTGACTGTCGCAATGGGATTTTTCATGATTTCATCATGGGAAACCAAAATTCTTGGCATATTAGCAGAGTTTGCTAAACCTTGTAAATTGTATTTTTCCCATAACGCGATGCCTAACATAAGGGGAAAATCTTCGCGTTTTTTTAGCGATTGGGCAACTTGAAGGGGGCTGCGGTGAACATATACACAGATAGGGATTTCAAATAAAGGTTGCCAAAAGGGAAGTAATAGACACAAACGGGGATCTTTGAGCATCCAAGGGCGATTGGCATCAAGCCCTAAAATGATTTCGCGGGCTAATGATTCAAAGCGGGTTTGAATCTCATCAGTCATATCGGCACTTTTAAATTGATGAATATTATCCCAAGTGATTCCTAAAGCGGTTAGGATATCTTCATTCAAATTAATGACATCTCGCCGTTCCCAATAACCTTTGGGATTAGCCGTCGTCACGGGTAATTCCACCCTTTCAGGCGCAAAATAAGCTCCCATCATATTTAACAGTCGCGCAACGACAGAGGTGCCGGAGCGGTGCATTCCTAAAACGATAATTTGCATATATTTTAATGGTTAATGGTTAATGGTAAAGCGCGAGCGGTGTAATCAGCTTCACTTACCGGTTTCTAACAATATAGGTAAAATCTTTGTTTTCATCAAATAAATAGTCAAATCCACTGGTTAAAATAATTTCTATGTTATTATCAATTAATAAATATCTATCGTGATAATCTTTTCAGTATTTAAAATCAATTTGTATATTGTTTTTTCGCAAAGCTCTTCTAAGGTTTGATTTGTATAACCATTTTGTGCTAATTGCTGCTGTAAAGATTCATCATTTGCTTCGATTCTTTTTAATTGAGCAGAATTGGTTAAATGCCCTGAAATATAATACTTAAACAGGTTTGTTATAATATTTTGATCAACCCCTTTGGAAGATTTAAAATTATAATAGGCTTTTAACAATTCGTCACTTAAAACAATTGTATATTCCATGTTTTATCCCATCTCTAAAAGTTCTTTTAAAGTTGAATTAAAAAAACCAGTCGGAAAATTATTCCTATCTTCTTTATTTTCCCTTATGAAATGTCCAGTTCCATCCATTTCTATATTTTTATATACCTCATATCTAACTTGATTAATTAAATTTTCACAATGGGTTTCTAAAACAACTTGAACGCCGTTATTTGCAATAAAGGCAAAAAATTCCCCCAGTTTGGCTTGCGCTTTGGGATGTAAATGAATTTCTGGATTTTCAATCAGTAAAATATTACCTTTTTTCGCGAGTAAACAAACAATCAAAATTTTAGCAACATAGCTCGTTCCCGCTCCTAAACTATCAGGTGAGATTGCTGGAAGTTTATTGAACTGATAACTGACTTTGACATGACTAGTGGCTACTCCAATAAAGGTTTGAATCAGAATTTTCAGAAGAAAATCTAAAATGTTAGGTGATATTTTTATTAAGTTATTGATTTCATTATGTTTATAAATGTAAACCATTTTAATAATGCCCTAAAAATCAATCATTTATTTTTAACAGGTTTTCATTTATCCAATAGCGCCCTATGTTTGTTCTGACTGAATTTTAAACCAACCAGCACGTATTTTTTCTGGCGATGCTTGAGTGACTTTTGCTAATTCTTTTCCTCGTTCAATATCCAGAGCCTGCAATGACAATATTTCTTTAAAAACAGAATAAGGATTGCTTATGTCATGAAGATCTATTGAAATATCTATTGGCATGTGTAGTAATTTGACTATGCCAGAGGAGGAAATGATTAAAGACAAACAAGGCGGATAACTATATACCTTTTTTTCATATTCGCTATAGATGCTATGATCCGGTAAATGTTCATAAGAAAGAAAATCACCCAGAATATATTTATAAGGTGATGATGCCAGTTTTTCTTTCACCGCTTTCCATTCTGCTTCAGAAATATTATTTGAATGTAACCAAGTTGAATCAATGAAACCAAACGGAATAAAACAACGAAATTCATGTTCTTTTGCTAAATACTTTTCAGCGGTTACTTGAAGAAGTTTGTCAACTTCTTCCAAATTGCCTTTACAAAGAACTGTAATATAGTGCAATCGCGGTGCTAATTTATTTTGAGCAAAAATCTTAACCAGCCGTTCGAGATTATCAAAAAATATATCAAAACGCGCACCTTTTCGTAAATTTTCAAATTGTGACGGAATCAGAGAGTCTAACGAAATATTGATATGGTGAATCTGACTGGTACTTAATTCGTATAAGCTTTCATCTGACAACTTTTTCGCTAAATTTGTCGTAAAAAACACTTTTTGTCGTTCATGTTCAGGAATAAGCCGAAGTAACTTGAAAAAATTCGGATGAAGTAATGGCTCAAATAAGCACGAAAAGAAAAAAAAGCCATCATCTTTAACCAAAGGTAGAAGAGTCAACACTTTTTTGAATGTTGTTTCTTCCATCAAGGTATTACCGGAAATTTGGGTGTAATCATTCAAACAATAAGGGCAGCGTAAATTACAATTATTTGTAATATCAGATGCGATAAAGTCGTATTTTTCTTGAAATAAAGCAGACATTTTTCTCCTTTTTGGTTTTCAGGGTAACAATCCCAAAGCTTCAGCTTTGGAGGTATTTCCGGATGGATACTACAATATCTTTAATTCCTTTCCCAAACAACCGGTGCATCATTTGAAATCAATTTAAATAGAGGTGAATAAGTTATCCAATTTTCCGGCGATTCATATCGAATACGAAACATAACTTCTTCAATATGAAATAATCTAAATTTTCCTTTTCTCAGAATCAATTCATTGAAGCCGACGGAATTGGAAATCAGATAATATTTCCCTGTTTGATGAGGTCCAAACTCCCACGAATAAATCCCATTAATATGACTAAAAAAGACAGACAATGGTGCATCCTCACGAATAGAATGCCTGACTTTGAGTATTCTTTCATCAATTGAATCAGATATATTTGCCATACACTGACAATTAGGATTGTATTGAAATAATTTCTTTTTAGAAGTCGTTAGAAAAATTTCATCCATAATCATTATAGTGGCGTGTCATTAATTGTTCTACGACAGTTATAACCGGTGTTCCACCTAAAAATAGCAAACTACCTAAGAAAGCCCATTTATTACTAACCCATAAAGACAATAAAAAATAAGTAGCTATTGAAACCAACCAAAGTGAAATAAGCTGGTGTATATAAAAAGCCGTTGCTGAAAATCCAAATAAAGTTAAATCAAGATTAAAAGAAAACACTATCCAAGGGGTTAAATAAGCCCTGGAAAATTTTTGCCAAACATTGGGAACATAAAAATTGTCAAATCCTGGATGTTTAAAGACATGAAGCGCAATATATCCATCATCCCATCTCCAAAAACCAGACAATGCCTGATAATACAATCCTAAAGTTAAGATAAATAAAATAACAATAACAATACTATGATAAGTTTTTGTTGAAATATTCACAATGTTTATTCTATCCAAAAAATTTTTAGCCCATGATCAAACTCTAACATAAAGTCTCAAAATCTGTTATTGCCATTAATTTTTAAAATATTTTCACCAACTGAATCTAATTTCCAAAATGAGCAAAAAAATTATTTGATGATTGATAAATATTTATAACTTTATGATTATTAAAGACTTATTGAAAAATCCAGTACGATTAACATAATTAATTTTAATTTGCTCTGTTGACAAAATAAAAAATCGGATTATAATATGCACTTGATAGTTAATTAATTGCTCATTTAAATTTTGCTCCCTTCGTCTAGTGGCCTAGGACGCCGCCCTCTCACGGCGTAAACAGGGGTTCGAGTCCCCTAGGGAGCGCCATTATGTATTCCCCTGTTATGAATTATTGTAGTCATTGTGGTTCAGCACAATTAGTGTTGAAAATACCAGAGGGAGATCACTTAGCCCGCCAGATTTGTGAAGATTGTCACACTATCCATTATGAAAATCCTAAAATAATTGCCGGTTGTTTACCCATAAGGGAAAACAAAATTCTCTTGTGTAAACGGGCTATTGAACCACGTTATGGTTTATGGACATTACCGGCAGGATTTATGGAAAATAATGAAACAATTGAACAAGCAGCAGCCCGTGAAACATGGGAAGAAGCGAAGGCTAATATTGGGCAAGTGAGCTTATATGTCGTGATTAGTCTCCCTCACATTAGTCAAGTTTATATGATGTTTCGGACCCAGTTGTGTGATTTAAATTATGCGCCCGGCATTGAAAGTTTAGAAGTACAGCTTTTTAGTCAGGATAAAATTCCTTGGGAAAAACTAGCCTTTCCAGTCATACGCAAAACTTTAACCCATTATTTTCAAGATCGCGTCGTTAATCAAT
>Ga0190358_1000140_pt1 | contig 26115 bp, 20 predicted proteins | sample 48721812_MG_FD_161666 | JGI IMG/M metagenome (GOLD analysis project Ga0190358, IMG submission 161666) | Hydrothermal vent microbial mat bacterial communities from Southern Trench, Guaymas Basin, Mexico - 4872-18-1-2_MG | ecosystem: Environmental > Aquatic > Marine > Hydrothermal vents >... | reverse complement strand
CCTTGGCCCGCCAGCTGGACGACGTGGAGAATAGGGCCCGCAGTCAGCTGGACGTGCTGGCCGGCACCGCCTGGGGAATGCTCTCCACATCGGACAACGCGGCACCGGCCTTGACCCCGGCCGCCAACCGCTACCTGAAGAGGGAGATGGCCGAGTTGGAGCGACTGGCAGCCGCGCTGGTGGCCCTGCACCGGCCGCTGCAACAGCTGCTCGAGCAGGTGATGGCGCACCAGCGAAAACGGGCCGCGAGCAGGTTGCAAGCCTGGCGCAAGCTTACCGCCATTGGCAAGGTGGACACGGTGCTGGGCCGCAAGCAGGCCCTGGAGATCGAAGTGGAAAACCTGGCCCAGGGGCGCTATCCCCTGTCGATCTTCAGCCAGCTGGCCGCCCGGGGACAGATCGACGATACCCAGGAGTACTGGCCTTACGACGCCGAGGGATGGCCGGATGAGTTCGAAGGTTACTGACATCGCCGCGTTGCTGTTGCTGCTGCTGGTTGCTCCCCTGCCGACCCGGGCCGGGAACCGTTGCCTGCCTCGTCCGGGTGACGAGGCCTGGCTGGAGTCCCAGATGCAACAGCGCGAGGCCACCATTGCCGGGCAGCGCCGCCAGGCCATCGAGTTGTTGCAGGCATTCCTGAAACGCTATCCACGGGCCCCGGAGCGGGCCGGGGTGCTGTTTCGCCTGGCCGAGCTGCTCTGGGAACGGGCCCAGGCGGATTTTCTGTCCAGCATGCGCGCCTACGACCGGAGCCTGGAGCTGTTCAAAAACGGCAAGCTGAAAAAGACACCCGCGCAGCCGCGCATCGATCTCACCGCCTCCCTGAAGATATACGAGCAGCTGCTGGAGCAACACTCCGATTTCGAGCAGATAGATACCGTGCTCTACCTATACGGATTTGGCCTCAACGAGCAGGGCAACGAGCAAGCGGCGTTGAGCATATTTCGCACCCTCATTCGCAAGTATCCCCGTTCCCAGTTCGTGCCCGATGCCCACATGGCCATCGCCGAATATAACTTTGCCAAGGGACATTACCGCCAGGCACTGCAATCCTACCGTCAGGTGCTGAGCTTTCCGCGCAGCAACCTGCACGACCTGGCCCTGTACAAGAGTGCCTGGTGTCACTTCAAGCTGAACCAGCCCAAGCGGGCCGCCGAGAAATTCCGCCAGGTGCTGGCCCGCACCAGCAGCAAGAAAAGATCGGGAATCGGCCGCGTGGAAGCGGCAGCCGCCGAGCTGGAACGGGAGGCCCTCGAGGACCTGGCCCTGACCTTCTCGGAATCGGGCGGAGCGCGCGAGGCCTACGCGTTCATGAAGCAGGTGGGCGGGCCGCGGTACTCGGTCAGGGTGTTGCGCAAGCTGGGCCAGGTATTCTTTCGCCAGGCTCGTTATACAAAGGCCGTCGAAACCTACCGCATGCTGCTGCAGGAGTTCCCTCTGGACGCGGAGGCACCGTGGTTCCGCGAGCAGGTGGCCCAGGCCTACCTGCGCTCCGGCAAGATCCGGCAAGCCTACCGGGAGTACTACCGCCTGGCTGACGGTTACGGTTCTGAATCATCCTGGGCGCGCCAGCAGAAAGATCCCGCCGCCGTGAAACGGGCGCGCCAGCTGGCCGAACAGGGGCTACGCTTCGTGGCCCTGTCCAGGCATCAGCACGCGCAGAAGAATCCCTCCCGGAAAAACTACCAGGCTTCTGCGGCAAGCTATCGCAAGTACCTGGAGCACTTTCCCGATAGCGCCCAGGCGGCCCGCCTGCGCTTCAACCTGGGGGAGGTGCTTTTCAAGCTGAAACGCTATCCCCAGGCGGCCGAAGCCTACCTGGCGGCGGCCCGGGCGTTGCGCGGGCAGAAGCTGGGGCGCGAGGCGGCCTATGCGGCGGTGCTGGCCTTCGACAAGGAGCGGGCCCGCACTCCCCTGCCCGACAAGCCTCCAGACGGCCAACAGGCGCTGAATCCCGGTGAACAGGGGTTCATCAAGGCGGCGAAGCTGTTTGCCGAACTGTCACCGGACGACCAGCACCTGACGGAACTCTCCTTCGAAGTAGGCAAGCTGTTATACTACCGCGGGCACTTCGCCGAGGCTTCCCGGCGCTTGCTGGCCCTGGCCCGCTCACGTCCCCATCACCCCCTGGCCGTTGCCGCCGCCGACCTGGCGCTCGATTGCTTCAACCGGGCTCATGACTATACCACCCTCGAACGCCAGGCCAGGAGCCTGAAGAAGGTGAAGAAGCTGGCCCGGGAATTCCTGGCCCGGCTCGACGGCATCGTGGCCGGGGCGCTATTCCAACAGGCGCTGCAGGAACGGGCCGCGGGCAACCTGGAGAAGGCCGCCGGCATCCTACAGGACATGGTCAGGGAGTTTCCCCGGGATCAACTGGCTCCGCGTGCCCTGTTGCTGGCCGGCGACTGCCTGGCAACTGCCGGCCGTAACCGCCAGGCGGAGGCCCTCTACCGGAAGGTGGTCAGCAGCTACCCGGATCAGGCGGCCGACGCCACCCACATCCTGGCCGATTTGTACCAGCAACGTTACGACTACCTGCGAGCGGCCGAAACCTTGCGTCGTTTTGCCGGCAAGTTCCCCACCGACAAGCGTGCCGCTCCGGCTTTGCTGCGGGCGGCGGTTCTCTACCGGGCCAAGCGTCGCTGGCAGCAACAGGTGGCGGTACTGACGGATTTCAACCGGCGTTTCCCCAGGCATGCCAAGTCGGCAGAAGCACTGTTCGAGGCCGGGCTGGCACTGGAAAAGGTTGGCGAGCATCGCCAGGCCAGCAAGATCTTCTTCACCTACCTGCGCAAGTACTCCCGCCAGCGCCAACGCCAGGCCCGTCTGCACCTGGCCCTGGCCCTGTTGAAGCAGGGCAGCCGTTCGCGGGCTCGCCAACAATTGCAGAAATGCGCCAGCTATCCGGCCTCCCGGCCTCCTGCCGGAGCCGAACTCGAGGCCGCTGCCCAGTGCCTGTTCGAGATGGGGGAGATGATTTTTCGCCAGTACCAGCGGATCAAGCTGCGGCCGCCCCGGAGGCGGCTGGTGGCCCTGCTCAAGAAGAAAGCCGCCCTGCTGAAAAGGGCCGAATCGATGTTCGCGCGGGTGGTGGCCACGGGGGTACTGGAGTGGGCGTCGGCGGCGCTGTACCGGGTGGGCGACATGTACGCCGGGTTCGCCCGCGCCATCTACCAGGCCCCCCTGCCTCGCAACCTGAGCCAGCGGGAGACCGACATCTACCGCCAGCAGGTTCAGGCGCTGGCCTTTCCGGTGGAAGACAAGGCCCTGCGGGCATTCGAGATCAGCCTGCTGACGGCCCGTAAGCACGGCTACTACAGCCGCTGGACCATCGAGACCATGCGCCAGTTGACCAGGCTGGACCCCAGTCGTTACCCCGAGTTGCTGGAGATGCGTCCGCAGGTGGAGTGGGCCGATTCCTACACCGGTGCCACCATGTTGTTGAAAAAGCTGCCGCTGTCCCCGGCCGGCAAGCGACGCCCGGGAGGGAAAAAGCGATGAAGCGGCTGTGGCCACTGACTGGGATACTGGTCCTGTTTGTGGCCTGTGCGCCGCACCGGCCGGTCCAGCCCGACCAGGCCCACCTGCAGGCGCGGGCACAGGCACGCCGGGCCTTCAACCGGGCGGTGGCATTGATGCGGGCCGAGGATGCCGACTACTTCACCGCCAAGCACGAGCTGGAAAAAGCCTGCCGTCTGGAACCCGACTTCTACCAGGCCCATTTCAACCTGGGTCTGCTGCGTGCCCGCGGGCATGATTTCGCCGGGGCGATTTCCGCCCTGCGCCAGGCCTTGCGCTGCCGGCCGCAGGACGAGGCGGCCACTTTTGCCCTGGCGGACGTGTACCGGGCCCAGGGGCGGCCGGAGCGGGGCGTGACGCTGCTCGAGACCTTCATCGCCAGACACCCGCGGAACCTGGTGGCCCGCAACAACCTGGCGGTATTGTTGCGGCTGATGGGCAGGCTGGATCAGGCCATGGACCAGGCTCGCTACGTGCTATCCCGCGATCCCAAGAATCCGCTCGCCTACAACAACCTGGCCATCATTTTTTCCGAGAAGGACGAGCCGGCCATGGCCGAGGAGTTGTTCCGGCAGGCCTTGTTGCTCAAGCCCGATGATCCGCGCATTCTCAACAACCGGGCCATGGCCCTTTGGAAGGAAGGGCGGGTACAGGCAGCAATTGACCTGTTCGCCAGGGCCTTCAGCCGCGATTCCCGCTTCTCGCGGGCCGGGCTCAATATGGCGGCCATCTACCTCGACTGCGGTGACTGGCAGCGAGCAGCGGCCACCTTCCGCAAGGTGATCAAGAACGACCCCGGCAACATCGAGGCCTTGCTGGGGGAAGCCGTGGCCGAGCGAGCCCTGGGCCGGATCGAACTTGCCGAACGCAGTTACCGGCAGATACTCGGTCTTGACCTGAGCAACCCCCAGGCGTTGTTCAACCTGGGTATTCTCTACATGAACGAGAAAAAGCGCCCCGACTGGGCCTGTCAGGCGTTCCAACGCTACTTGGCCTCGGGGCGAGCCACGGCCGAGGGCAGCAAGCAGGTGCGTGGCTTCATCGAAGACATCAAGCTGGCCGCTCCCCAGGCCTGTGCAGGGGGCAAGAAATGAGACGGTTGTTATTGCTGGTGGTGGCCGTGCAGCTGGCCCTGACCCACCCGGCTCCGGCAGCCGAGAAGAAAAAGGCAGCCGGCTCGGTGCGGGTATATCGCTTCGATGATCTGGACATCGAGGGCCATGTCAAGACACCCCAGATCATGGTTTTTTTCAAGCGCATCAAGAAGCGCTTCCAGTCTTTCCGCCTGCCCCGGCAGCATTTTTCCCGGCGTATCATCGAGAACAAGAACGCGCCGTTTCTGCGCTGAAGCATCCACCGGTCGTCAATCTCTGCCTGGCCGCTCGAGTACTGCCGCGTCCAGCAGCTTCCGAGCGTCGTCCAGCAGGGCCTGCAGGTGACGTTCTCCGGAGAAGCTCTCGGCGTAGATCTTACAAGCGCTTTCCGTACCGGAGGGACGTACCGCGAACCAACCGGAAGCGGTCTTTACCTTGACCCCGCCGATGGGCTGACCGTTGCCGGGCGCGGTGGTGAGATATTCCTCCACTGGTTCGCCGGCCGCCAGCTCCGGTTCGCTCCCGGCCTGGCCCAGAGAGGTCAGGCGGGCTTTTTGTTCGGCCGATACCGGCAGATCGATGCGCTGGAAGCTGGGCTTGCCGAAGCGCTGCTCCAGCTCGTCTGCCAACTGGCCGGCATCGCGACCCAGGCGGGCCAACAACTCGGCCGCCAGCAGGCACATTACCATGCCGTCCTTGTCGGTGGTCCACACCCGCCCGTCGCGCCGCAGCAGCGAGGCCCCGGCGCTTTCCTCGCCGGCAAAGCCCAGCCGTCCCGCTAACAGTTCCTCGGCAAACCACTTGAATCCCACCGGTACCTCGAACACCTGCCTGCCCAACTGCCGGGCCAGGCGATCGAGCAGGGCGGTGGTAACCACGGTTTTGCCCAGTGGCAACCCGGCCGGCCAGTTTGGCCGGTTGGTAAACAGGTACCAGGCGGCGGCCGTAAGGTAACGGTTGGCCGGGAGCAGACCCGCCGAGCGAGTGACGATGCCGTGTCTGTCGGCGTCGGGATCGGTGCCGCAGGCCACGTCGAAATGTTCGCGGTGTTCGACCAGCCGGCTCATGACGTAGGGCGAGGAGCAGTCCATGCGGATACGGCCGTCGTGGTCGAGCGGAACGAAGGAGAAAGTGGGATCCAGCCGGGTATTGACCACCTCGATGTTCAGCCGGTGCAGTTCGGCGACGTTCTGCCAAACCGACAGTGATGCTCCACCCAGGGGATCCACGCCCAGGCGAACGCCCGCTGCGGCGATGACCTCAAGATCGATCACCGTATCGAGATCACGGCTGTATTCCTCGCACAGGCCCTGGCGCGATACTTCCTTGTCCGCCACGGATTGCTCCACCCCGATGCGTCTGACGCCGGCCAGCCCCGCCTGCAGATACTGGTTGGCCAACTGCTCTATGGCCCGGGTGACTGCGGTTTCGGCCGGCCCACCGTGGGGGGGGTTGTACTTGAAGCCGCCGTCTTCGGGCGGGTTATGAGAAGGTGTCACCACCACTCCGTCTGCCTGCGCCCGGCCCCGGCGGTTGTAGGCCAGGATGGCATGCGAGATTACCGGGGTGGGCACCGGTCGGTCACCGTGCTGCAGCACCAGCGGCACACCGTTGCCGGCGAAAACCTCTAGTGCAGTCTGGTAGGCGGGTTCGCTGAGTGCATGGGTATCGCGGCCCAGAAACAGCGGCCCGGTAATGCCCTGGCCCTGGCGCCAGTCGCATATGGCCTGGCTGATAGCCAGGATATGGCGCTCGTTGAAGGTACGAGCGCTGGCACTGCCTCGGTGGCCGGAGGTGCCAAAAGATACCCGCTGTCCGGGCTCGGCCGGATCGGGCCGCAACCGGTAGTATTCCTGCTGCAGGCGTGCGGGATCGATCAGAAGTTCACGTGGTGCCGGTTGCCCGGGCCTGGCTTTTGTACTCATCGCCACCTCCAGTGCTCTTGCAAGGCTGACCCAGTCAATCCGCCAGCAGCACGAATGTCAAGGTTGACATCCATCCCCCCAGACAACACAATCAGCGCCGCTGGAGGTAGCCAAAGCGTGAGAGGCTTCATACACCTGAAAAGAGTTCTGCCCACTCCCATGCTGCGCGACCTGTGGCGGTTGATGGCGTTATCGGCCCTGGTGGGTTTGATCGCCGGCCTGGGGGCCATCGCCTTCTACGTAATGCTCGATGCCGGGCGCTGGTTGTTTCTGGAAACCCTGGCCGGCTACCATCCTCCCCCTCCGGGTGGAGAATCGCCGCTGTTCCTCGCCCCTGAAGGAGAACTCAGGCGCTGGGTGCTGTTTCTGATGCCGGTGCTGGGCGGACTGCTCAGCGGGGTACTGGTATTCTGGTTGGCTCCCGAGGCCGAAGGGCACGGTACTGATGCCGCCCTGGATGCCTACCACAACAAGGCAGGCAAGATCCGTGCCCGGGTGCCGTTGATAAAGGCCCTGGCCTCGGCTCTCACCATCGGTTCCGGAGGCTCTGGCGGTCGTGAAGGTCCCATTGCACAGATCGGTGCTGGCTTCGGTTCGCTGTTGGGTAGCTGGCTACGATTGCGGCCGCACGACCGGAGGGTGCTGATGGCGGCCGGTTTGGGTGCCGGCGTGGGGGCCATCTTCCACGCTCCGCTGGCCGGAGCCTTGTTTTCCGCCGAGGTGCTCTACCGCGAACTCGACCAAGAATACGAGGTCATCGTTCCCTCGGTGATTGCCTCCATTATCGCCTATGGCGTGTTCGCCATGAAGTTCGGCTGGAATCCGTTGTTCACCAATCCCGGCTATAGCTTTCGTAATCCTCTGGAACTTGGTCCCTACTTCGTTCTGGCACTGGTGGTAGCCGCCGGGGCCATACTATACATCAAGTTTTTCTACGGTACCCGAGACATGTTTCGTAAGCTGCCGCTTCCCAACCACATCAAACCCATGCTGGGTGGGATCGCCGTGGGAGTGGTTGCCCTGGTACTTCCTCAGGCCATCGCCACCGGCTACGGCTTCGCCCAGAAGGCCTTGTTCGGCCAGGGAGGTCTGACGTTGTTGTTTGCGGTTGGCCTGGCCAAGATCGCCACCACCTCGTTCACCATTGCTACCGGCGGCAGTGGCGGTGTTTTCGGTCCGGCGGTGGTCATCGGCGCCTGCCTGGGTGGGGCCACGGGTACACTGCTGCAGAAGATCTTGCCGGGGATGCAACTGCAACCGGGTGCCTTCGCCATCGTGGGCATGGCCGGTTTTTTCGCCGGAGCTGCCAACACCCCTATCTCTACCATCATCATGGTCTCGGAGATGACCGGCAACTACCACCTGCTGGTGCCCTCAATGTGGGTGTGCTTCATCGCCTACATGCTATGCAAGCGCCACACCATATATGAGGCTCAACTTGGCAGTCGTTTCGAGGCCCCGGTGCACATCACCGACATGATGGAGGCGGTGCTCAAGCGCATCACCGTGCGCCAGGTGCTGGCCTCCCGCACGGGAAAGAACAGGCTGGTGACGGTTCGCCCCGACACCGGCCTGCAGGAGCTTGCCGAACTGTACGAGAATTCCGTCTATTCGAGCTTTCCCATCCTCGACGAGCAGGGCCAGGCAATAGCCATGGTTTCTGGCCGGGAACTGCGCACGGTCATTGTCCGCGAGGAACTGGATCAACTTGTGGTGGCCATGGACTTATCCCACCCGCTGGTGAGCATCAGCCCCGCCAGCAACTTGTATCAAGCGGTTAAACTCATGGCCGACTCCAGCGAGGATGAGATCTGCATCGTTGCCGAAGACGAGCAAACGCGGGTAATCGACATGCTCAGCCGGGCGGACGTAATCTCTGCCTACCATGCCGCCTTGACCCGGGGGCAACAGGAACAGTTGCTGACCGACTAGGTTTGGGGAACGTTGCTTCAGGCCTCGGCCGTGGCCTCCTGGCGGGCGCTTTCCAATTCCTCGACGGTGGCTTGGCGAACCTCCACTACCTTGACGTCGAAATGCAAGCGCTGTCCGCAAAGGGGATGATTGAAATCGATGGTGACGTTCTCGTCATCAATCTCGCGCACGGTAAAGGGATGCGATCCAGAAGGGCCGGTGAACATGAAGGCCATGCCCGGCTTGAGTTCGTTTCCCTCGGGGAAGCGGCTGCGGGGAACCTTCTGCAGCAGTTCTTCTCGCGGCATGCCGAAGCCGTCTTCGGGCTCCACCGTGAACTTGGTACTCTGACCCGCTTCCATGCCCTCCAGTTGGCGCTCTAGACCCGGCAGCATCTGGCCGCAGTCAAATACGAAGGTAAGCGGTTTGCCGGGTTCGGAGCTGTCGACTTCCTCGCCGGAATCCAGCGACATGGAGAACTCGATCCCCACCATTGCGTCCTTGCCAATCTTCATGACTACCTCGCTTTCCTGACCGCCAGCACCTTTACCACCGGCGGTTGATTGCCCGCTTGATGGCTTCTAGTGGCTCAATCGAAAATGCAAAGCAAATGACAATTCGAACTCGGTGAGCTGCTTTCCGGGTTGGTATTGCCACCTGCCGGGCAAGTGTAGCGAATACGGCCGGCCGGGGCAAGGGGCGCTTGCCGATTTTTTGCTACTTTTCTCCAGGAGGGTCAGCGCCGGCGAATAGTCAGCCACAGCCCCAGCAGCAGGCCCAGGCCTCCGGTGTTTCCTCGTTCGCCGCTGCTGCCGCAGCCACAGCCGCCGCCGTCGTTGCCGCCGCTGCAGGCGGGATCTTGCTGGCAATCACTGTCATTGCAATCGGTAAAGCCATCGGCGTCGTCATCGCTGCCATTCGAGCAGTTTTCCTGTGTTTGCTGGCAGTTGGCAGCACCGGAGCAGTCGGGATCGTCGCAATCGACGAGAGTGTCGCCGTCGTCGTCGGAGCCGTTTGCGCAGTCCTCTGTGGGAGTAACGCAATGGATATCATTATCGCAGTCGGGATCGTCGCAATCGACGAGAGTGTCGCCGTCGTCGTCGGAGCCGTTTGCGCAGTCCTCTGCGGGAGTAACGCAATGGATATCATTATCGCAGTCGGGATCGTCGCAATCGACGAGAGTGTCGCCGTCGTCGTCGACACCGTTTACACAGTCTTCGTCCTGTGGCAGGCAAGCGGGATCGCCGTAGCAGTCGGCATCATCGCAGTCGACCAGGTTGTCGCCGTCGTCGTCGGTTCCGTTGTCGCATATCTCTTGGGTTTGCTGGCAGTCAGGGTGATCGGCGCAGTCGGGATCTTCGCAGTCGACGAGCTTGTCACCATCGTCGTCGATGTTGTTGGTGCAATTTTCGGGTGCGCCGCTGCAGGTGAGCGAAAGTGTGAAGCTGGCCGGGTTTTCCCAGGTCTCCACTACCAGGTAGGCACCGCCCGTCGGCATGGAGAAGGAGATCTGCTCCGGCTGCTGGTAGTTGCCCGAATAGTCCAGGCAACCACTGGGGTCGCAGGTGCCGCCCACAGCAGGCAGCAGGAACAGGTCGAGATCGCTTCCCGCGGCGTTGCTCATGTCGGCCACAACCCGGGTACCGGTGGGAATGTTGAGCAGGTAGGCGACCTCGGGACCATCCTCGGTAGCATTGCTGAGACAACTGTAGCTGGCAAACAACTGGACACCGTTGCTGGTATCGCCGGATACGGAATCGCCGCAGCCGATGGGCTGGGCCACCGTGCAGGCGCTGGAAGCTGCGCAGTTGGGATCTCCAGCGCAGTCGGGATCGTCGCAATCGACGAGATTGTCACCGTCATCGTCAACGTTGTTGCTGCAGTCTTCCGGCTGACCGCAAGTCACGGTGAGGGTGTAGCTGTTGGCATTGTCCCAGGTTTCGATGACTAGGTATTCCTCGCCACTGCCCTTGGTGATGGTGAGATGCTCGGGATTGGTCTGTGATTCGCCGGACACTGCCAGGCAATCATCGGGGCTGCAGTCGCCGTTCTGTCCGCTGAGCGCGAACAGATCCAAATCACCGCCGTTGCCCAGGGTAAGATCGACCGTAATCTGGGTGCCGGCCGGGGCATCCAGCAGGTAGGCCACCTCGGGACCGTTTTCCGTTACACCGCCTTCCGGGCAATGGTAGTTGACGAAGTTGCCCACACCACCGCTGGTATCCCCGCTGACGGTTTGGCCGCAGGATATGGTGGCGGCGCTGGCGCAGGCGCTGGGTCCCATGCAGTTGGGATCCAGGTTACAACCCGGGTCGTCGCAGTCAATGAGCTGGTCGCCATCGTCGTCGATGTTGTTGTCGCAGATCTCGGCACCACCCGAGTTGATGAAATCGTCGATGAAGCTGGCGTAGCGATCGGCCATGGTGGAAACGCCGAAACTCTCGCAGTTCTGGTCACCGTAGGAGGTGATGCCGGCCACGTACTCGGTGCCACCGCGCATGATGTAGGCCGGCCCACCACTGTCTCCTGAACAGGGTCCCCCGGGAGTTTCGTCGTAGCCCATGGCGTACTGGACCACCTGGTTGTTCCAGCAACCAGCGGCGTCGTCACAAACGACATCGATAGTGTTCTGCACATGCAGTTTCTGTCCGTCGGTGTTGTTCTCGGTCAAACCAAAGCCGCTGAAGTCGACCGTGGTACCCACGTCGGCCTGTGTCAGCCCCTGGGAGGCTGGCAAGTAGGGAATGGGTGCGATGCCGGCCGGTGCCACCGACGCCAGACGTAGCAGGGCAATGTCACGGGATAGCGCCTGGCGATTCCACTGCGGGTGCTGGATGCCTTCGGACACCTGGCGGTATTCACCGGCGCCGTAGGCGTTGTCGCCGAAGAAGACCTGCAGCGTGGACGGGTCAACGGGGTTGCCCCAGTAGTCCTCGAGGCAGTGTGCGGCGGTGAGTACAACGCTTTCGGTGATCAGGGTGCCCGAGCAGAAGTAAGACCCAGGTTGATTGGTGATGGCCACGGTTGCCATGTGGGCGGGATTGGTGTCGGAGGTTCCGCCGACGATGGGACGTCCGGTGGCAACCAATTCCCGGCGGCTCTGCTCACCGCAAGAAACGATTGCCAGCCCCAGAAACAGCACTGCAGCTGACTGAACAACATGCCTCATGACTTCTACTCCTTTCCTTAGAATGACTGCAACGAGGCTACGTCTCCCGCCGGAAGTATGTCAACCAGTGATTTCAAGGTGTTACATCGCATCACATAGCACCACAAAGTAGTATAACAACCAAGCAGCCACCAGGTCGCCGCGGGTCTGTCTTCGGGGGGAGCGTTCAAGGAATGATGTGCGGATCTGCCGTCACGGCCGGCCAGTGGCCACGGTGAGGTCGTCGATCCACATGACTTGGTCAACGGGGGAACCGTCACCGATATAGGGGGCGATGATGAACTGGTTGAATCGCATGTCCGGGTATTGACCGGTACGCATCAGAATGTGGTGATAGTCAATGATCAACTCCCCGTCGTACCAGTACTGGATCACCCCATCGGGAACACCGATTCCATCCTGGATACTGTTCATCTGGAAGTAGCTCTCGATGAAATGCCAGTCGTTCTTATAGTAGGGGCCCTGCTCGTCTCTGAACATTTGGTTCGGTGAGTCCCAGAAGCGGGCGCTGTAATAGCCGTTACCGGTGGAGAAGCAATCTCGCCCGTCGAGATCGCCGATCAATCCATTGCACGAGCAGACCGATCGCTCCTCGGAAAAGATATAGCTGTCGAAGTCTCCGTTGCATCCCAAGAAACTGTCATTGTTGAGCAGGATGCACTTCAGGTCGACGTTACGGCTGTCCTGCAGCGCGATGCGCACTACACCGCCGACCTGTTCGGTGTAGGTGGTCAGGTGGGAATTGGCAGGTCCGACGTAACGATCGTCCTTGTTGGTTACGAAGTGGAACTCATGCGGGTGATAAGGTCGTTGCGAACCCACGTAGTTGGCGCTGTACTTGACCCAGTAACTCAAGTACACCGTATCGGTCTCGGCAAACTCGTGCCTCCCCGGTGTACCTCCCCGACACCCCCGGCTCCCCTGCTCGAAGAAACACTCGAAAGATCTGGTGCCGTTGGGAACATGCTCGGCGGTGGACAGATCCCCGCTGGGCCCGTCATACCACCCACGCGACCCGAAGTCGGTATCCTCGAATGGCTCATGGAACAAGATGGTTCCCTGCCCTCCGGTATCTCCACCGGCATCTCTCTCGGTATCACCGCCGGCATCAATAGAACCAGCATCATCACCTTCGTAATCCCCAACCGAATCCCCACTTCCCGCATCGCCGGCTCCGCCGTCGCCACCATCTACAAGCATGTCTGCTCCGGGGTCTCCGTCCGGGATGCCAGTGTCGCCTCCCTTATGAATACTCCCCGTGCAAGCGGGCAAGAGGCACAGGAATGTCCACAACAGGCCTAGTGAAATCAAGCGGGACATGATACATGTTCTAATACTACGTGTGCCAGCCCGTGCCAAGGTCCCAATCCAACATACTAGGTTGTGAGGCTGGGCCCGTCACCATAGGGTTTCCAGGGCTTCCCCCAGGGTTCCAAAATTTTTTACAGGAAGTCGGAGCGATCGAAAAGGCTCAGCAGGCGATGGCCGGCCTGCTCGATGACCTGGCGCCCGCCTTCCTGGCGGTCGACCAGCACCACCAGCCCAGCCACCTGCAGACCGGCCTCGGCTACCCGCTCGGCGGCTCTCAGGATGGAGCCGCCCGATGTGATGACATCTTCGACGACCACCACCGGTGAACCCTGCTCCAGGTTGGCCAGTCCCTCGACGAAAGAGCCGGTGCCGTGGCTCTTGGCCTCCTTGCGTACCAGAAAGCCGTGCAGGGGATGCTCCTGCAGGGAACTAGTGAGACTCACTGCCGACACCAGGGGATCAGCCCCCAGGGTGGGCCCACCCACTCCCACGGCCTCGGGGAAATTCCTGTGTATGAGGTCGAACAGCAGCCTGCCGATGAGCACGTGTCCACGAGCATTGAGAGCCGTCTGCCGGCAATCGATGTAAAAGTCACTGGTACGGCCAGAGGCCAACACCACTTTGCCACGGCGGTAGGAAAGGCGTTTCAGTAGCCCGAGCAGTTCCCGGCGCTCGTTTTCCAGGTTGTTACTCAACAAATACCTTCTGCAGTTGCCTGAAGAAGCGCTAACGCCGTTTCTTGACCACGACCTTCTTTTTCTTGCGGGTCGGCTTGGCCTTGGAAGCCGCCGACTTGCCGGCCGACCGGGCCGGAGCAGGCTTGACTGCGGGCTTCTTGGCAGGGGTTGCAACCGTACGTGGAGTCGGCTGCGGTTTACTGACAGCCGGCCGGTAGGTAGTCGGACGTTGAGGCGCGGCCGGGGCACGACCTTCCTTGATGTTGCCCATATCGACCTTGCCCTTGAAGCGGGCACCCTCGACGATGATGACCCGAGGAGCGTGAATGTCGCCGATCATGCGTCCCGACTCGGCTATTTCCACGGAGTCGCTGGCGGTGACATTACCCACCACCACGCCACTGACAACCGCGTTGCTAACCGACACCTCGGCTTTGACTATCCCGTTGGGCTCTACAATCAGGGTGCGGCTGAGGTTGATGGAGCCTTCGACGCGTCCCTGGACTGTTAGATCCTCGTCGCCTTGCAAGTTGCCCCTGACCAGGATGGTCTCGCCGATTACCGTGCTAGTATCCGCCATGAGCGGTCTCCCTCCGGATGTGGCCGGGGTTATTCCATGTCGACGTTGCCCTTGAACTTGGCCCCGTCGGCAATGAGAATACGCGGTGCCTTGATGTCACCGGTCATTCTTCCTTCCGACTTTATCTCTACGCGATCACTGGCCCGGATGTTGCCGGTAACCTGGCCGGAGATCTCCACATTGCGGGTTTCGATGTCGGCCTCGACGGTGCCGGAATTCTCCACGATGAGACTCTCCTGCAGGGCGATCTTGCCCTTGACAGTACCCTGGATGATGAGATCCTCGTCGCCGCTGATTTCGCCATCGATGACGATGGAACTTCCAATCACATTGGCCATGACTCACCTCTTGCTTGTCTAGAATTTACAGTAATCCGTCGGGAACGGGAACGTCCATGTCTATACTGCCCTTGAAACCGGCACCGTCCTCGACAACAACCACGGGAGCTTTGATATCGCCCACCACCCGGCCGTTGGCCAGGATGGCCACGCGGTCACTGGCCACGATGTTGCCATTCATCTCTCCCTTGATGGTCAAGCGTTCGGCCTCGATATCGGCCTTGACCACTCCGGTTTCCTCGATGGTGAGATGGTTCTTGAGCGATATCTGCCCTTCCACCGCTCCCTCGATGATCAGATCCCCACCCCCGCTGAGGTTGCCCCTGATACTTATACCCTTTCCGATTACTCCTGGTGGCTCAGCCGCCATGACCTGCCTCCTTGTGGCAAACGAAAAATATCAACAACGAGTGACGGGCAAAATAGCAGCCAGTCCTGGCGAATGTCAACAGTGACTGTGCCCGTCAAGAGTACCCGATGCTGCTCCTGAAATCATTGAAAAAGCTTCCACCATTTGCTAGTAGAGCCTGCGCCGAGGATACCGGTCAAGGAGACTCGCATGGTGGTGAAAAACGTACTCGAGTGCATTGGCAATACTCCCATGATTAACCTGGAGATGTACGGCCTGCCCCACCTTTTCGCCAAGGCCGAACACATGAACCCCGGCGGCAGCATCAAGGACCGGGTGGCGCTCTACATGATTGAGCAGGCCGAGCGGGAGGGCAGCTTGCGTCCCGGCATGACCATCGTCGAGGCCTCCTCGGGAAACACCGGTATCGGCGTGACCATGGTCGGGGTACTCAAGGGCTACCGGGTAAAGATCGTCATGCCCGAGAACATGAGCGAGGAACGGCGCAAGATCATCCGTGCTTTCGGCGGCGAGTTGATCTTCACCTCGGCCGAAGGATCCCTGCAGGAGGCCGTCGACAAGGTCCGCCAACTGCAGGAAGAGGACGACAATGTCTGGGTGCCGCAGCAGTTCGAAAATCCTCGTAACCCCGAGATCCATTACCAACAGACGGCCCGGGAGATCTGGGATCAAATGGAGGGTCGGGTTGATGCCTTCGTTGCCGGTGTGGGCAGCGGCGGCACGCTGTCGGGAGTGGCCCGTTTTCTCAAAGAGCGCAACCCCCAGGTGCGCATCGTGGCGGTGGAACCAAAAAACTCGGCGGCGTTGCTGGGCAAGGAGCCCGGATTGCACCAGATCCAGGGCATCGGAGACGGTTTTATACCACCGGTGCTCGATGTTTCGCTCATCGACGACGTCGAAGTGGTCAGCGACGAAGACGCCGTCGAGACCGCCCGCGGGCTGGCCCGCAAGGCCGGCCTGCTGGTGGGAACTTCTTCAGGAGCCAACGTCTGGGCGGCCTCGCGGGTATCCCACAAACCAGGTGGCGAGCGCCGCGTGGTCACTGTGCTTCCCGACCGGGCCGAACGTTACTTCTCCACGGCGCTCATCTAGGCGCCAGCAAGGAACCTTGATGGCACGAGACGGCGACATCAAGCTCACGGCCACCGTTTCCGGGGCCGGGTGAGCATCCAAGCTGGGGCCAGGGGACCTGGCCCGGGCACTGTGCGGACTCGACCTGCCTACCAGCCCCAACTTGCTGGTGGGTCTGGAGCGGGCCGACGACGCCGGGGTGTACCGCCTCAACGACGAGCAGGCGCTGGTGCAATCGGTTGATTTCTTCACTCCCATCGTCGATGATCCGTACACCTTCGGCCGCATCGCCGCCGTCAACGCGTTCTCGGATATCTACGCCATGGGGGCCCGACCGCTTACAGCCTTGAACCTGGCGGCCTTTCCGGTGAAGAAGTTTTCCATCGAGGTGCTGCACCGAACCTTGGAAGGTGGCCTGGAAGTAATCAGGCAGGCCGGAGCGGTGCTCATGGGCGGGCACAGCATAGATGATGCTGAGTTCAAGTACGGCCTTTCCGTGACCGGCGTGGTGCACCCCGACGAAGTACTGACCAATCGCGGGGTGTGCGTGGGCGACCTGTTGGTTTTGACCAAACCGTTGGGTACCGGCATCGTATCCACCGCCGTCAAGGCTGGCCTGGCCAGCGAAGAGGCCCAAAGTGCCGAGATCGCGATCATGACAGAACTCAACGACCGGGCTGCGGAAGTCATGCGTGGGTTCGACGTGCATGCCTGTACCGACGTCACCGGCTTCGGACTTGTGGGCCACGCTCTGGAGATGATCGAAGAAAGCCCAGTCGGCCTGCGCCTGTTTGCCAATCGCTTGCCGGTGCTTCCCGAGGTCGAGAAATACTGCACGCAGGGGCTGCTGCCCGGCGGCCTGCATCGTAACCGCAAGTTCCGCGAGCCGCTGGTACAGGTGGCAAGCGATGTCGAAAGCTGGCGGCTCGATATCGCCCACGATCCCCAGACCTCGGGAGGTCTGCTCATTACCGTGCCCACCGAGCAGGCGGACAGACTGGTCTCTCAACTGCAGTCGGCCGGCGTCGCCGGAGCCACAATAGTGGCCGAGGCCGTGGCCAGTCCGGCTGGGCAAATCCAGATGGTGAGCTGAGCCCGGGGCGACAGGCTCGAACGATTTGAAAAGACGGGGGAAAACCCGAGAAAACCCGCGAGAAAAGCGGGGGACAGGCCCAGGAGCTATTCTTTTGATTTCGCTGTAGATACAGCCAGTTACGCAAAGAGATCCAGGTCGTCACCAGGTAACGCGGTAGCTTTTCGTGCGCACTCTTCTGGCAGGTGAGCGAGAGGCCTTTTTTTCACCGTCGACCCTAGACGGACCCAATTCGACGGTGTTGGTATTTCCGACGACATCGACGGCCACTATCTCGATGATGTCTCCTCTGGCGACCTCGATTTTCACCGTGAAGGAACCATCCGGCGAGGTGTCGAGCAGCCTGCCGTTCAGCCATAATCGTGCATGGCTGTCGGTGCTGCCTGTAATCTTCAGCCGGCCGGGCCGGAACCCACCATCCGGTTCCTTCACTTCCAGCTTCACCCCCTCTGGAACAGGTAGCTTCTTTCGAAGGGAACAACCGCTGCTCAGCTTGAGCATCCAGCCTGCTGGCAATTCGTATCTGCCCCGGCAGCCAACCACCACCTCATGCCGCAGCGCCGCAACTGCAGTCCGGCCGTCGGCCAGGGCCAACAGGGCAAATGACCCCCGCCGCCCCTCTGCTGACAACTCGTCCCGGCCTACCAACAGACGCACGCTGCGCCGTCCCCCGTCGAGCATTTCCACCGTCACCCTGCCGCCGCCCAGCGTGAAGACCCTCAATTGCCGTTCCAGCCGAGACACGCGAAGGTTCGACTGCCGGTGCAGCAGCATACGAGCATCGCGATCGATATCGATCTCCGCCCGCGCGTTTTCTGCTGTTCGGATTACGTCGGGCACCGACAGCTTCTGGCCGGGTAGCAACATCGCTACTTGGGTGCCGCGATCCAGTTCGACCTTTCCAATCACCTGGCGGGCCCGGCAGGGAATTCCTTGGTCGATATGCCGCGGGACAGGCAGCCTTCGTGAACGCAATAGAGGAACGGCGACGGTGGCAGCCATAGCCACTCCCGCCAGGGCACCGGCTGCCACCAAGGCCAGCCGCACCGACGCTTTGGACTTCCCGGGTCCTCCCAAGTGTTGGCGGCGGCGAATCGTCGTCAGCACGCCCTCGCCCAGCGAGACCGTCGGTTTTTCTGCTGGCAGCGACTCCAGGCCGCCGGCCAACTCGATCATCTTCTTTAGTCGCTGCTCGGCCTCGTCACCGGCACCCAGCTGCTCGAGCAGGCGGCGGCCCTGCTCGGCGGTAAGTTCACCGTCCAGGACGGCATCGATCACCTTGTTCCATTTTCTCTTCATCCGGCTCTATCCATTCCTATCATCTTCATCGAGTAACCGCCTGAGCCTGGCCCGGGCACGGCTGACCCTCATCTTCAGGGCAGTCACCGGCACTCCCAACATCATCTTCATTTGCCGGTAGTCCATTCCTTCGACGTGCTTTAGGACCAGGGGAATGCGGTATTTCGGATCCAGTTCGAGCAGCGCCCGCTCCAGGCGACGGGCGATCGCCAGCCGCTCGTCCAGTTGCCTGCCGTCAGTGGCTTGCAGCAGGTTGTTCTCGGCACCACAAGGTATCTCGCGCCGGGCGGCCGCCTTGAACCAGTTGCGGGTCAAGTTAACCGCGATGCGGAAGATCCAGGGAAGAAAGGGCCGCTCGACGTCGAAACGCCCGATGTTCAGGTAGGCACGCACGAAAGCCTCCTGGGTGATGTCCTCGGCAATGGTGGTCGATCCGACCAGCCGGCGCACCAGGTTGAACACCCGGTTTTGGCAAATCTCGACCACCCGGCCGTAGGCCTGCCGGTCGCCCCGGCGGCATCGTTCGAGCAACTCCCTTCCCGGCTGCCCATCAGCCGCGTTGCCGCCCGGGGCAGACCTCTCGCTCCCAGCTTTTCCTACAAGAGCGGCCGATGCGGCGTAACGTCTGCGTGCCATGTCACCTTACAGTCTCCACGATTGTAAAGCTTTGTGCAAACTTCGCGACCACCTCCGGCTTGACCGTGGTGGTCGCCGGCGCGTAGCATGGACAGTAGGAGGCTGTCAGCCGTGAAGAAAATGTTCCTCTCCCTTTCATTGGCAACATTTTTGCTGTGGGGAGTCTCATGCACTTCCGCCAATCCGGCCTATTGCAATAGCGACGCCGACTGTCATGATCCCCGCTTTCCCGTGTGTGACATCACCATACATGGCTGTGTCGGAGGGTTGGGCGAAGCGGTCAGGAATGACGGCAGCGACGCTTCTGCCGACGATGGGGGTCTTTCCGATGGAGACGAAGATTCCGGCCAGACGGACGGTGCCGATGCTGACGGTGACTCCGGTAGCGAGAACTATAGCGATGACGACGGCGCCCCCGGGGACCATGAAGGAGAGCCGGGTGACACCGGCGGTGATGCCGACGGCCAGGGAAATACAGATTCGGACCGGCAATACATCTACGTAGACGACGATACCTGCCCGGCCGAAGGCAGCGGCACCGCCGCCGATCCTTTCTGCAGCATCCAGGATGCCGTAGACCAGGCCCTTGACGGCGATCTGCCGGTGTTGGTACTGCCCGGCACCTACCAGGAGGACCTGCGAATAAACGGAAGCGTTAGTATAACGGGCGAAGGCGGCCAGGCAGTAGTGGAGTCGAGGTCCTGCCCCGGCATTCTGATCATGAACCGCTCCACCGTCATTCTATCGCACCTGGAGATAAGCGGCGAGGGAGGCGTCCGGGTGACGGCATCGTCCCATGCCACTATTTCCGACAATCTCATACAGGAGACGAACTGCGTAGGCGTCGATTGCCAGGATTCGACCTGCATCGTCCTGCGCAACATGATCCGCAGCAACGAGCAGGGCGGCCTGAACATGAGCAACTCCACCTACACGGTCATGAATAACATCGTAGTCCATAACGGGCAGTCGGGCTTCTTTGGGGGACTGCAAATTCGGCAGGCTGGCGCCGGCTCTGCCTGTGCCTTCAATACCCTGGCCTTCAACCAGACTTCGGGAATGGCACCCGCGGGTATTGCCTGCCTTACCCCCACCACCATCGAGAACAGCATCGTCTGGGAAAACGGCGATGCGGGAGGCGAACAGATCACTGGCAACTGCACGCTGAACTTCAGCGACGTCGGTCCAGACCAGGGAGCCCCCGGGGGTTCCAACAATATATCTGCCGATCCCCGCTTCGTCGACAAGGATAATGACGATTTTCACATCGAGCCAGACTCCCCTTGTGTAGATCGGGCCGATCCCGCATCCCCGCTCACCGACGATATCGACGGCCAACCGCGGCCACAGGGCCTGAGATCGGATATCGGTGCCGACGAGGCCCGCTGACTAGAAGTTGAACTCGGCACCCACTAAAAAACCATCACCGTCCGTAATTAGAGAAAGCGCCGGCGTTCCGGTGCTCTCTTCCTCACGGCCAGCAAGCAGGTGCAACACTAATCCTCCGGCCAGCAGGGCCGATCCCAACGTGCTGAAGACGATGCCACCGGTACGGGTATCGTATACCTCCGGGCAGCGGACCGGCTCGGGAGAAGAACAGGTCTCCTTTCCGTCCAGCGCCAGCAGAATCACTCCCGGTAACAGCGCTGCCGCGCCTGCACCCAGAGCCGCCCAGCCCCAGGTTCTTAGGCGGCTGGGAGGAGGCGGCGGAACGCGTACGATCCTCTCGATGACGCGAGGGGAAACCGGTGCGATTCTTTTGGGGGAGTCTGGTCGTTGCAGGAGAAATTCATGAGTTTGCACCAGCGGTTCACCACCCGGACGGGCCGCCGAGACCGCCAGAACAACCTTGCGACAGTCTCCGGCATCCCGTGGCGGGTGAACTATCACGCTATAACCATGAGCAGATAGCGGTCGCACTGGGTCCACCCGTCCGCACTCGGCCCGGGCGGCCAACTGAACGTCCTTCACCGGGTTGCCGAGCCTGTCGAAAACGGAGATCAGTACCAGCCCCCCTCCTCCTCCCACTTTCAGGAAGTCGTTTTTCGCATCCAGTCCGATCCGGGCCGGGGGACCCGGCAGCAGTCCGATCTCGACCACGACGTCGTATCTCTTCTCCCCGGTGGCCAGGCTAGCCCGCACCTCTATGCTTCCCTCCCCCACGTGCCGTGGCGGGTGGAACCGGGCCCGGAACCAGCCGGCAGACACCCTTTCTGGAGGCTCGATCCTTCCCCGGGAAGGGACCATGCTGGGAGGCGGCTCTTTCAGCGGAGCACCTTCCGGCCCTACACAGAAGGCGTGAATCCAGGTGCCATCTTCTTCTCCGGCGATCAACTCGCGCCTGCTGGGAACTAGCATGATGGGATCGACCAGGGGAACCCCCAAATCGATCTCCCTTCTTGATTCCGGACGCCGGCGATCACGCGCCACCAATTGTCCCCGGGTTGCCCCCGGCGGCGCCTCGAAGGCAATCAACGCCAGACCTCGAGAGTCGGACTTCACCGGTCCGTACCTGTTGCCGGCTACTAGCAGCTCGAGCCGGGCACCGGGTTCCGTCTCCACCTCGACCTTGCCAGCACCGACCAGAGGAAGCGTGGTCCAACCCAAAACCCGCTGCCGATCGCGAGCCACCAGGATTTCCAGTTGCGGGAATCTCTTCGCGGGAGCCGTGTATTCAGCCCGGTAACGTCCGGGACCAACCTCGCGCGGTATGCCCACCGAACCAGCCCGGGCCAAGATCTCGATAGCCGCTCCCGAGACAGGGCTACCTTCCGAAGTGGCAAGACGAATATCGATCTCGGCGGTGCTTTCCCGAGACAATCTGAGCTGCGCCGGCCGTACCGCTAGCTGTGCCCGGGCACTTTGCACTTCATCGGCCGGAGAGCCAGTGGTCACGGTCAACAGCGTCAAGGAAACGGTCAGGGCTTGCACTATCGTTCTCATCAAACAGGCTCCCATCGCTGTTACACTAGATCAACCAGCCCTCCAGGCCAAGACCCCGCTGACAGTCTGAACCTTCTCCTGCCGTCAGGTGACCAATTCAATGGTTGTCTTGTATTGCCTGCAGAGAATGGAACCGAAGATACCAGATACCGCCTTGAAAAACCAATTAAACAGGAGGTGATACATGTGTAAGAACGAAGGGTTATCGGTGTGTAGCACAATATTGCTCTTCGTTGCTACTACGTTGCTCTCGGTAGCCTGCGGCGGCGGCACTGCCCCACCCTCCTGTAACCCAGGCCTTGTTCCCTGCGGTGATTCTTGTGTCGATACCGACACCGACCCGCAGCACTGCGGATCCTGTGACAATGCCTGCGGCACCGGCGAGACCTGCCAGTCCGGCACCTGCCAATCCGGCGGTTGTCAGGCCGGCGAAAGCGACTGCGGAGGGACCTGTGTCGATCTCTCATCCGATCCCGCTCACTGCGGCTCCTGCGACAACGCCTGTCCTGACGGGGCAACATGCCAGCTGGGGATCTGCCAGTGCCCGGCGGGCGAAATCGACTGCAATGGCGCCTGCGTCGACCTTTCTTCCGATCCGGTTCACTGCGGTGCCTGTGACGTCACCTGTCCGGCTGGTTCCACCTGCCTGGCCGGCAGTTGCCAGTGTTCGGAGGACCAGGAATTGTGCGATGATGCCTGCGTTGATCTGTCCAGCGACCCGGCTCACTGCGGAGCCTGCGATGTTGCTTGCCCCGGCGGCGCCACTTGCAACGCGGGTGTATGCGAGTGTTCTGCAGGTGAGGTCAACTGTGGTGACATCTGCAGTGATTTGTCGTCTGATCCGCTCAACTGCGGTGCCTGTGCCCGCGCCTGCCCGGCCGGCGCCGATTGCATTTCCGGGGTGTGTTCCTGCCCGGCAGGAACCGTAAACTGCGGTGATGCCTGTGCCGATCTTTCTTCTGATCCGAACAACTGCGGCAGTTGCGGAAACGCCTGTCCCCAGAACGGCGACTGCGTCTCAGGTGTATGCCAGTGCCCCACCGGTCAGGTCAACTGCGGAGACAGCTGTGCGGACCTGTCCTCCGACACCAGCAACTGCGGCTCCTGCGGAAACTGCTGTCCCGATGGCGGCAGCTGCAATTCTGGAGTATGCGGCTGTCCACAGGACGAAGTCGTCTGCCCGGGCGGGAGCTGCGGTGTCTGCGCCGATCTCTCCACCGACATGGACAACTGCGGCGCCTGTGGCAGCCCCTGCGGCACCGGCGGCGCCTGCGTAAACGGTGTATGCCAGTGCCCCGATGGCCTGGTGAACTGTGGAGATACATGTTCTGATCTTTCCTCGGACCCGCAGAACTGCGGCTCCTGCGGAAACACCTGTTCGAGCGGTGCCGAGTGCGTGGCCGGTGTCTGCCAGCCCTGTCCCCAGGGCTTGACCGATTGCAACGGCAACTGTGTCGACCTGCAGTCGGATGCAGACAACTGCGGTTCCTGCGGCAACACCTGCCCCCAGGGAGCCTCGTGCAATGCCGGCGTCTGCGAGTGCCCCACCGGCCAGGTGGATTGCAGTGGTGTCTGTGTCGATCTTTCCAGCGATCTGGAAAACTGCGGCAGCTGCGGCAACAGCTGCCCCTCGAACGGCTCCTGTGTATCCGGCACCTGCCAGTGCCCGCAGGGACTTGTAAACTGCGGTGATATCTGCGCCCAGCTCGATATCGATCCTCAGAACTGCGGGGAATGCGGCAACGTCTGCCCTGCCGATGGAGCCTGCGTCTCCGGGGTTTGCCAGTGCCCCGACGGCCTGGTTGACTGCGGCGGAAGCTGCGTAGATCTGGCCACCGATACGCAGAACTGCGGCACCTGCGACAATGTTTGCCCGCAGGGAGCCGACTGCATCTCCGGCACCTGTGAGTGTCCCGTCGGTCAGGATGTTTGTAACGGTGTCTGTGTAGATTTATTGTCTGATACGGCGAACTGCGGTGCCTGTGACAACGCCTGCGACCCCGATTTCGGCGTGTGCGACAGCGGTGTCTGCGGCTGCTTGTTCGACATGACCCCCTGCGGTGGAGATCATATTTGTCGCGATCTCACCCGGGACACCAGGAACTGCGGCAACTGCGGCAACCGCTGCGGGGATCGACAGTACTGCATCGACGGCTCCTGCCGGTGCCGTCCGGGTCTCACCAATTGCTTCGGCCAGTGCGTGGATACCAACAGCAATGATCTACACTGCGGTGGCTGCGCCAGCCCCTGCCTGGGTGGCGCCACCAACGGTGACCGATGTGCCAATGGTCGGTGCCGGTGGGAATGCCCGGAGAACTACGGCGAATGCGACCCCAACAGCGACTCCTGCGTCAACCAGCAATTCATGGAGTGGGATCCCATCAACTGCGGAAGCTGTAACGACGTCTGCGCCCGTGACGAAATATGCGTTGAAGGCAATTGTAAGCAGTTCGACGTCGGTCGCGGCTGCACCAGCTGTCCCTGCGACGACTGCGGTGGAGACCTTTGCTGCAGCTACCCCGGAACCCAAGACGTGATCTGCGTGCAGGATGTCAACGTCTGCCCGCCATGAGCCCGGCAGTCATTGTTCTTCTCCACAGGTGACAGGGAGGAAAAAGATGCGACGTGACAAATCTAAATCCGGTGGAGCCGGCAGCAGCCTGATCATGGTCGCTGGCCTGTTTCTCCTGACCGGATGGCCGTTGAACGCGGCCGCTCAATCCGGTAGAAGTCTCAGGCCGGGCAAGGTGGTGCTGCAAGGCTCCTATCCGAAAAAGAAGCTGCGGGAGGGCCGACGTCAGGTAACCTTCTACTACGTGCAGTCGGGAAAGAGCCTGCTCTTGCGGGTAGGCGGGCCAGCGGCGCTGGTGCTCCAGGCAAGAGGTAAGAATAACCATAGTGCCACCCTGAGATTCTCTCTCGATGGTAAAAAGGGCGCGGAAGAAGCCGTCGAGCTGGGCAGCAGGACATCGGTAGGTTTTTACATCAAGGTACCGGCCGGCACACATCATCTCGAGGTAAGGGCGCCCACGGCAGTCATGTTCCGGCCGGTAAAGGTCCGGCGCGGGCCCATGGGTGGAGAGAGGGTGGTTGTTTTCAGGTCCCTGTCTCCGCCGGCAGAAAGCCGCATTACTGCCGCAACAATGCCGGCCTCTGGCGAATCCCCAACTGGGGATGAGTTGCCTCCCCTTCCGCCGCTGAAGCCACCGGTCGACAACAAGCCCGTTGTTAAAAAGAAGCCTCCGGACTCCCCGATTCCGGTTGCGCCCGGCAAGTCCACACCTCCCCCGGTGTCTCACCAGTCCGTGCAGGTCAGAACCATCGAAGCTCGAATGGTGTCGGAGTCGGGAGACTCGGAATCAGCCAAGAAGCCTGCGGCCGCCGAATCAACACCAGTAACACCGGTTGAGCCGCTGCACGCCAGTTCTCTGGGCCTGCACCTGGTACTTGCCATTGGTGGGGGTGCCGTTGACCAGACCTACACCCACAATCAACAAACGTTCAATCTTTCCGCTGGTTTGGGATGGCGGATAGTCAAGGGTATCGTACTCGATCTTTGCTATCACAGTCGATTCGGCTGGCAGCAATACCTGTCGCGCAATCCTGATGCCGTGTCACTGGAGCCGCAGCTGGTGACGGTACGAGAACAGTTCTGGGACATCGGCCTGGGTGCAAGTTTCGACCTGCTGCGCAACAAGTGGTACCGGGTACTTTCAGCGCTGGGTCTTGAAGTGTCGCTGGCACCGCAGTTCCTGGCCCTGGCCAATGACGTGTTCGGCAGCTGGGCCGGGGGAATCCGCCTGGGTCTAAAGCTCGATGGCAGCCTGGCGAAGGAACTTCATCTGGCAGTCTGGGGTGGGTGGCTGGTGCCGTTCGTCGGCTCACAGAACGACATCACCCTGGCGGGTGGGGCCCGTCATTTCTGGGACTATGGCCTAGGGCTGCGCTGGATCTTTTCCGGCAGGAAGCCGTTCAGATCTTGGTCCGTCGAGTTGGGATGGCGTGGCAACACCATCATCTTCGAACATGCCAGCCGCACCTACAACGCGGCCGTGTTGTGTTTGGCAACGGAATTGTAGTTCATTGACGGGAGGAATCTCATGTTACAAGAAACGCACGTGAGACGGCGACCATTTTCTTCCAGGATATTTGCCATGTTGGTGTCGAGTTTGCTGGCGC
>Ga0190358_1000138_pt1 | contig 26688 bp, 32 predicted proteins | sample 48721812_MG_FD_161666 | JGI IMG/M metagenome (GOLD analysis project Ga0190358, IMG submission 161666) | Hydrothermal vent microbial mat bacterial communities from Southern Trench, Guaymas Basin, Mexico - 4872-18-1-2_MG | ecosystem: Environmental > Aquatic > Marine > Hydrothermal vents >... | reverse complement strand
CTTCATCTCTAAGTTTATCCGGTTTAAAATTGACTCCCGGCTCTTTCCTGCTCTCCTTCAGGTTCTCAGTAAACAAGCCCCGGACATCTTGAGAGGGCTCAGAAAAAGACATAAAAAGTCCTGTCCCGTTCTTAAAAATCTGATTCTGATTCTGGGCCCTTATAAATAATATGAGGGAATTACTCAGTAATTTCATATCTGTTTTAAAAACTCGTCTACTGTTTTAGCAGTTTTCAGACTGATGATAAGATTAGTAATTTCATCCTTCTGAATAATAGTATCCCTATCAAGCTGATTATCTGGAATGAAAAAATATCCTGTTCTCTTAAAATCCCCTGATATAAAAGTCCAGGAATCAAAGTATCCGTCTGAATGAAGAATTTTATTTATCTTGGTAAAAAGGGCTTCTGGATTCTCAAGAAAATTACCCCTTATAGTAAGTACTCTTTTAGTCTGATTAACAGTAAATATACCTTTTTCTGTTAAAAGACTGAAGAGCATTATCTGAGTGCTGGATTTAAATCTTTCAATGAATTCACAGGTATAATTAAAAGGAATTTCTTTTTCAAATTTAGCTTTAACCGACTTATCCAATTTTCTGGGGTGTATGAAATAAATCACTGACTCTTCAGAGTGTATTTCCATATTATGCTTTGCAGCAAGTTCTTTTATTCTTTTTTGCCACATAATCTTTTTTTCCTTATTTATAAATAGCTATATGTAATGACCCTTATGGCATTTTGACCATTATAACAAAATTTTATCCGTTTTATATATTTAAATATAATAAAAGAAGATACAGGAGATAAATTTCTCCTGTATCTTTTTATGAAACTATCTGGCCGTGGCCGCAAAATTGATTACATCATTGGCATGATTAAGAATAGTTTCAGCCTTTTTAAGACCAAAACTGAAGGGCTTCCCTTCCTTGGCCAAATGAATGATTGGATTGCCCTTATATTTCTTTATCTTTGCCCGGGCAGGTTTCTTTGAAGACGTGAATGCGACAATATCGGCCATATTATCGACGATTGCTTCAGCCCTTTTCAGACCGAAACAAAGAGTCTTTTCAGAATCCCTTATCGGAAGATGAAGCACAGGGTTACCTTTGTAGGTAGTAATACGGGCTTTGGTAGTAATACGGGCTTTGGTAGTAGCCATAAAAACACTCCTTTTGTTAAAGTGAAAATTGATCCGGATTTGATGGAACCAGATCGTTATCCATTTATATCAATACCTGAATTAAAGTTAATCCGAAAATCCAAATAGAACCAGACTGATTTTCAGACCGGAGGAACAAAAATCTCAGATTGAAGAAGGAATAAAATTTTTCAGACTGAATGTTCATTATGATGCAAGCCTTCGAGTACGATTCCTTTCATATTGTACCCAAAGTTTATGCTTCTGTTTGATATGAATAATATAAGATGCCATATCAGGGAGTTCGAGCTTTCCCAGACTTACGTATTTATGTAATAAAGTCACAAATCCAGTAACTTGAAATATAGAGACCTCCTTACCAAGACGCGCCTTTATTTTAAGGCATGCATCTTCATAAATCTGACCATTCAATTTGATAAATTCAAAACGAATAATATTTTTTTCCCAGTCATATAACTTACGAACCTTTTCTTTCTTATGCCCGTTCCCAAACCGATTACGAGTAATAATTGGTTTATGTTCCAGACTGAATTTCTTTTCCATACCCGCAGGAGTAGCTTTAAAAACCGTTTTCTTTTTAGTCTGTTTGGTTTTATCCAGACCGGGAACCTGAATAATTTTTCTCTTAATTTTCAGATCGGAAATCTGATACTCTTGTTCTCTTTCAACTTCCAGACTGGAAGGTTTATCAGACTGAGACCTCTTTATTTCAATAAGTAATACCTTGTCAATAAATTCCAATATTAAATCCCGTTTTTCTATGTTTTCAGAAAAGGCCTTTTTAAGAAGATAATACTGAAAATCTTTTAGAGTAGCGGTTTCCATTAAACCTCCTTTTTATTTTTTTCGGTTCAGAAAAAAAGCAGGGATTATTCTATCTGTTTGAATTCATATTTTCAGATCAGGAACAAAAATTTCTCATAATTGGTTTATGTTCCAGACCGGCATCGTCTGAACTGGCCGGAAAGTTATTTCCTTCAAATCCGCTTTACGATAACTCCTCCGCTTCGATAGTGCTTTGCGCAGAAGAGCTTAAATTAAACCATTTGTCCCATAGACGGACATATTCTGCCTCCAGAGGAAACAACTCTCCCAAAGATTTATCGTCTCTAGGACAAGACAAAATCTTAATCCAAGGAATACCGTGGTAATTTCCCGTCACGGCGTCTCTTTCACGTGCCCTGTTAAGAGCGTCGATGATGGTACCGGTCGTCCGGCACTTTTGAGCCGTTTCAAGAGCTTCGTCAACACGTCTGTTAGCGTGTTTCAGGGGTTTCAAGCACGACATTTCGTCGCGCTTGAAAAGAAACAGCGCTCCTAATTCTATTCCTTCAGGCGGTTCAGGTTCTGGAAACAGTCCTGAATTTTTAAAGATTAAACTTTCTATTAGATTCATATTATTATTCTTTTTGTTTGAATATTATTTAATGTAGATAAAAAAGATACAGGAAATAATTTCTTCCTGTATCTTTCCAATAAAATTATTTAGTTGTCATATAAGGTTCAAACTTCTCAATCCTTGAAAAGGCATCTTGAAAATCAAGAAATTTTAAAGCCGTCATAACCTTGTTATATTCCTCATCATCACCTTTTTTCTTGAGGGCCGCTTTGATTGCCAACGTCTTAAGACGAGGTTTCAAGTCATGAAAAACTTTTACCCTCCATTTTTTGCCCGTATCCGGGCCGGCCTTTACCCAAGCTGAATAAAATAACTGATTCGCTTCCCGAATAGCTTTCGCAATTCTCCGGGAACGCGCATATTTTTTCGCTTTAATAGCAATTTCTTTGCCCCTTTTAGACTGAAAAAAAGCTTCTTTTAGTGCTTTGTTATGCATAATGTATTCCTTTGAAAAAAGGTTTTGAAATAATGCCCTTCTTTCATCAAGAAGAAGGGCCAATTAATTGGAAGAAATTAGTATTTCAAAAAGGCATGTTTATTGTTTTATTGTGATACCCATAGCTTCCGCTCCATGCAAAAGCATGGAAACTCGTGAATTATACTCAGTATCATCAATACCTTTTCGGGCTTTGATCCGTTTAAGAGTATTAATGAGCTGAACAGTAGTCTGGAGAATACTGTATTCCTCACGAGTATGAGCAACACAATTATACCCGTCAATTTTCACAAGGGCAATAAAGATTTCATTGCCCTCTTCCGCTTGTATTGATATGGGCGGAAAAACCAGAAAAAGAAAAACGAGCATAATAAACAGATTCTTCATAAAAAGAATCTCCTTTCTGAAAAAATGAAGTCAGTACTTTTTCGGGACTTTCAACACTTATTGTACTAACTGTTTGTCCCCGATCCCTTCTCTCTATTGAAGGAGGGATCACAGTGTCCTAAGTTTAGCCCGGATTTGTTTAGCAAATTTTTTATCTCGTTGCTTCCGGGCTTTTAACTTCATCTTAATACGTTTGGCAGTTTTAATATCTACCATAATAGATACCTTGCCAAACGTAAAAACAATATCCGGTTTATTTAATCCAGAAGGCATAATTATTTTTTCCCTTTGCGATTATATCCGGATTATGCCTTAACATTCCATCACTTGATTCAAAATCCAATGATAAATCAACAAATAATTCAGAATCAGACAAATCGGCATTCTCAGGTATGTATTCATACCTGATTAAACCATCTGACGATTCTATATCACGAGCACATATTTCTGATAACATAATCTCCTCCTTTTTAATGTCATATAATTTTAAGACTCTATCTATTTCAGACGGAGTCTTGTTAATTAATAATTTTATAGTACCTATTGCTTTTTCAAGTCGTGTCTTGGTTTGATACATATTAACACTTCTCCAAGAATTCAGAAACTGACGATGTTGTATTCAGTAATATGATAAGATTAAACTCATCATTCTGAATAACGGTTTCGCGAATAGGCCGATCTGACGTATTAATTTGTAACGGTTTAGAATCCATATATACCCGTCCTTCCAATTTTGGTTTAATTCTGATACCCACATGAACAAGTTTTGACCATATGGGCTTTTCCTCTCCGAATAATTCGAACAAATAATATTTTACTGTGACAAACTGAACAAACTTTAATAGTCTGCTTACCGCGATTGGCTATGTTGTTCTTAGACATTATATATCTCCAGTATCTCTTATTAAACTAAACTAACTCCCAACCCGTCTTTGCGGCGGTCTGGATGATTCGCCCGTCTGGGAGCTGCTTTTTCTCCCGAACAGAGTTATGAAATACTTTGAAAGGTACTCTGTGAGTACCTGTTGTGTCTTCAGAAGTCTGCATCAGTGCCATCAAAGCAGGCACTGGTGAAACAAAAACTACTTGCTTTCCTATAAGACTGCTAGCGATCTCCCGGATTTTTTTAAGGTTCCAACCATTAGTTGGAACCTTTATTTCTCCCTCTATTTGATATTTCTTGAGTAATAATTCTTTTTGTTCATTGAACAAACAATGCTGTTCATTAACGATTATAATACATTTTTTTGCCATCTTTTAACCCCCTTTTATATAATTGTTATCGTTTCATGAAATTCTTTTATCATTTTATCGGAAAGAACATTTTGATCGATTTTCTTTCCATTTTCCCATAATTGGGAAAGGCCATTAAACGTAGATAAAAATCCCCGTTCAATAGTATTCATATTAAGCCAGCGGTTTTTTTGGTTTTCTTTTACTTCAACCATTATTTCATTTCGTGATGATTTTCTGAAACGTCCGGTACATAATACCTTGTACCATAGACGTATTGATTTCTTGCGCGTTTGGTTTGACGCCGTAATAACGGCGCCTTTTAAAGAATTGGATTCTTGAATAGCCATATCACCTCCGTATTATTATATATGACGTTTACCGGAATAAAAAATATTCGGCATTAATTTATTTCTGTAAGTTCTGTAAGTAATGATGTTTTCCGAAAGTCAGAAAACTTTTTTTCCATTTTTTCTTTCTATAAGTAATGGAAAAAAAAAGTGATGTTTTCCGAAAGTCAGAAAACTTTTTTTTCCATTTTTTCTTTCTATAAGTAATGGAAAAAAAAGTGATGTTTTCCGAAAGTGCTTTTTATATAAAGAAATATAAAGATACTTTACTATAAGGGAAAAAATTGTAAAAAAGCTATTTTTTTATAGTAGGTAGCAGGCCAGAAAATGGACATTTGGGGTACGAGTAGAATTTTCTCAAAATTCGTTTCCTGAAAAACTTTTCAGTAATTTACCTTTATTACCCAGTAACCTTACCTTTATTACCCAGTAATCTTATTTTTATTAACTCAGTAATCTTATTTTTTATTAACTCAGTAATCTTATTTTTTATTAACTCAGTAACCCTACCTTTATTATTCAGTAACTTTATTTTTATTATTTTGTTCCTTACCTGACAATTTATTTTGAGGGAAGTGTTGTATATTAGAATTTACTATGAGTAGAAACAGTAAAGATGTCATTCTTTTTGAAAAAGGAGTAGCATTGGTTTTATTTGATTTAAAGTTTTACATTGAGGAAACAAGAAAACAGATAGAAAAAAAGTGAGAGGGAAGAGTACTCTTCTTTATTTATACATTATTATGCCCATATTTGACATTTATGGTTGGGCTTTTCATTTGCAGGTTCGAAGGCAAACACCTTTGAGTTGCCAACTATCTTTTATAATATATCACGAAATAAAAGTTTTATCAACACAAAAATAGATAATGCTTCTTGGGTGGCGGAAATGGTAGACGCGGCTTGTTGCCAACTAGTTGTTCAATTGGGTGCATAGGTTCAAAATAGACAAATTTTTTATTTTGGGTTTTTTAAAGGACATCTGCAAGGTTTGGATTTAAAATTCAGATATCTGATTTATTATTAAAAATGCTAACTTATTCAAATATTTGAAGTTATAAATTCTTCTATAATATAATTTATTAATTTTATTGAAGTTATGAATTTAGATAAGGACAGGATTAAGAGAAGTAATTGGGTTAGGTTTTAATGATATTGATATTCTCAGTACTCTCCCTAAAAGACATTTCGAAATAATTTAATTTTAAATAAGTTAAGTTATATTTATTTGAAAATATTAAAGTTATGGGATTGATAATAATTTGATTTGGGGTATGTTCAGGACAGTTTTATTTATAATAAGTTAAGATATATCTACATAAGGTGATTGGAATTACAAAAAAGTACTTTAATGATAGTGTATTTATTTATATAATATGTATATATTGTAAGGGATAGATTTTGGATATATTGTGTGGGGGAATGTAATTTGATGAATAGGTATGAGAGTTCAATTGATTAGGGAACAGGGGTTTGGGGGCAATAGTAGGGGGCCGAGTTATGGACTGTTACAGACAAGATATCTGGTTAAAGCTACGCTAAAAAAATACACGTGCCATCTTTTTCGAGCAGTCTATTTTCTTTTCCCTATATTAATGATTGAAAGATGCTCGTGTCTATGGAGAGATGCTCAGGTCTATAATAATGCTGAGATCTCTGGAAATGCTCAGGTCTTTGGGAATGCTCAGGTCTATGGGAATGCTCAGGTCTATGGAAATGCTCAGATTTCTGGAGATGTTTGTTTAGGATACATCCCAATAAATTTTGACTATGACTTTGACCCTTATAAATCATTTAAGAAGATTCTTGATCATAAAGAGATACTTCCAATTCTTTCAGGTATTGATCCCGGACTGGATAAAATGATTTCGGAAAGGTTGAAAGAGTGGCTGAAAAATATGAATTTATTCAGAACTCTATTAAGATTGATAATAGAACTCTGTATCAGATAAGAGCTCTCAAAGATTTTGATTCTGTTAAGAAAGGAGACTTGGGTGGATTCATAGAGTCTGAAAAAAATCTGAGTCATGAAGAGAACTGTTGGGTCTCTGAGAATGCCCATGTTTATGATAATGTTCAGGTCTATGGAAATGCTCGGGTCTTTGGAGATGCTTATGTCTATGGAGATGCTAAGGTCTCTGGAAATACTCAGGTCTATGGAAATGCTGAGGTTTATGGAAATGCTCAGGTCTTTGGAGATGCTCGGGTCTATGAAAATACTCTGGTTTCTGAAAATGCTAAGATTTCTGGATATACTTGGATCTTTGGAAATGCTCAGGTCTTTGGAAATGCTCATGTCTATGGAAATGCTAGGGTCTGTGAAAATGCTTGGGTCTATGGAAATGCCCAGGTTTCTGCAAATGCCTGGATCTTTAAAAAAGCTCGGGTCTATGGAAATGCTTGGGTCTATGGAAATGCTCGTATCTATGATAATGCCTATGTCTATGATAATGCCCATGTCTATAATAATGCTGAGATCTTTAATAATGCTAAGGTCTATGAAGATGTTCAGGTCTATGAAAATGCTAAGGTCTATGAAAATACTCGGATTTTTGGGAATGCTCATGTCTATGGAAATGCTCGGGTCTCTGGAAATGTTCATGTCTATGGAAATGCTCATGTCTTTGATAATGCTCAGATTTCTGGAAATGTTTGTTTAGGATACATCCCAATAAATTTTAACTGTGACTTTGACCCTTATGAATCATTTAAGAAGATTCTTGATCACAAAGAGATATTTCCAATTCTTTTAGGTATTGATCCCGGACTGGATAAAATGATTTCGGAAAGGTTGAGATAATGGCTGAAAAATATGAACTTACACAGAATTCTATAATACTTCATAACAGAACCTTGTATCAGATAAGGGCTCTTAGAGATTTTGGTTCTGTTAAAGCTGGGGATTTAGGTGGGTACATAGAATCTGAGAATAATCTGAATCATGATGAAGACTGTTGGGTTTTTGGAAATGCTCTGGTCTCTGGAGATGCTCTGGTCTCTGGAGATGCTCTGGTCTCTGGAAATGCTCAGATTTATGGAAATGCTCTGATTTATGAAAATGCTCAGATTTATGGAAATGCTCAGATTTATGGAAATGCATGGGTCTATGGAAGTGCGCGGGTTTCTGAAAATGCTTATATCTATGGAGATGTCTGGGTCTCTGAAAATGCTAGGGTCTATGGAGATACTCGGATTTATGGAAATGTTCTGGTCTCTGGAAATGCTCATGTCTATGGAAATGCCCGAGTTTATGGAAGGGCTCAGGTCTTTGGAAGTGCTCAGATCTCTGGAGATGCTCATGTCTCTGGAGATGCTAGAGTCTATATTTCTGTAGATTTTAATTGTGACTTTGATCCTCATGAGTCTGTTATGAAAATTCTTGATCATAAAGAGATATTTCCGATTCTTTTGGGTATTGATCCCGGGTTGGATAAAATGATTTTGGAGAAATTGAAATAATGACTAAGACTAAGAAATATGAACCTACACAGAACTTTATAATATTTAATAACAGAACTTTGTATCAGATAAGAGCTCTCAGGGATTTTAATTCTGTTAAGAAAGGAAACTTGGGAGGATATATAGAGTCTGAAAAAAATCTGAGTCATAAAGGAAACTGTTGGGTCTGTGAAAATGCTCGGGTCTGTGAAGATGCTCGGGTCTATGGAAATGCTCAGGTCTATGGAAATGTTCGTGTCTATGGAAATGTTTTGGTCTATGGAAATACTCATGTCTATAATAGGGCTCTGGTCTTTGGAAACGTTCAGGTCTTTGAAGATGCTGAAGTCTATGGAAATGCTCAGATCTCTGGAAATGCTCTGGTCTTTGGAAACGCTCAGGTCTTTGAAGATACTGAAGTTTATGGAAAGGCTAAGGTCTCTGGAAATGTCTGTGTCTATGGAAATGCCCGGGTCTATGGACACGCTCAGGTCTATGGAAATACTCTCATCTCTGGAAATGCCAATGTTTATGGAAATGCCTGTGTCTATGGATACGCTCAGGTCTATGGAAATACTCATATCTTTGAAAATGTTCATGTCTATGGAAATGCTCAGGTCTATGTTTCTATAGATTTTAATTGTGACTTTGACCCTTATGAATCATTAAAAGAAATTCTTGATTATAAAGAAATAGTTCCGACTCTTTTAGGTATTAACTCCGGGTTGGATAAAATGATTTCAGAAAGATTGAAATAAATGGCTAAGAAAAAATATGAACTCACTCGGAACTTTATAAGTAGAAAGCATTCTATTGCTAAAGTCGTATAAGACGAAAATCAGAGTTTGGCAAACTAAAGTCTGGCTTTGATATAAAAAACCGGTTTAATTTTTTATATGAGAGTTATATAATAAATAAAGAGGAAATTATGTTAATAACAATTAAATTTTTAAATAATTTTTTTAAATCTTATAAATTTGAGCCAATATCGAATTATCGGGGTGATTATGATAAGCAATGGTATCAAACCGGGTCATTTATAGTTGGTTATATTGCCAGGGATATTCATAATGGAAATTTACCTCGTTTTACAATAGTTTATTGTGGTAAGAAAAAACATACGGTTGTATCAGGTATAGTTTCAAATAACGACAGATTTATTGAATTTTTAAAGGCTTTAGTTCAGCCGAGTCTATTAGCCCTTCAGTTAGACCAGAAATGGTGTAAACCGTTACTTTCTGCTTATTTTTCTGATAATTAAATTTTAATGATCTTTTAATTTTAAAATACTCTTTCTACTTATACATTAAGGAGAAAGAGTATGAATCTTCATGATTTAGCCCAAATAGTATTTTCCTATCTTGAGAGGAATCAAGTAAATACCTTAGCCTATCAAATCAGAAAATTGGCTAATATGTTACGTTTTGCTGATGCTGAACGAAATTTGATTTTATTTTTAAAGCGTGAAATACGCCCTGAAATAGTAGATAAGGTTAATATAAAAAATATTCTTAATTATATTAAAAATAAAATACCGGCAAAATTAGATAAAGATATAGTTTTAGATGATTTTGTGAATTCCTTTCTTGAATATAAGAGTGAGGCTGAAAATCAGGCTGTAGAAATAGCATCTACTCTTAGAGATGTAGCTATGAATCATGTTTCAGATGAGTTAGCTAAGAAATATGTGGAAACGCGAAAGACATTAACGGATGAAGAGAAGAGACAGATTAAAGATAAAAATTTAAAAGAACAATTGGTAAAAGTCTTGTCTAAACATCTACTCACAGTACTGACTCGTCAGTATACAGCTTTAGTTAAAAAGCATGAAAAAGAACCTGTAGAACGTATAACAGAAAAGACTCCGGAACCTGCGACTGGATCGATTTTGGAAGATATTGAAAAGGCAAGGAAAAAATATGATTTAGAGACTGTTTATGATTTCATAGAAAATCAAGTTATGAAAGGAAAAATTCCAGAAAATAAAGAAGAAGCTTATAAACTTATAATAAATGATATATGGATAGAAGGAAAACCTATTAAATTTGTTGCAAATAAACTCGGAAAACCAATTCAAACCATTCATGACTGGACAAAAGATTTAGGACGTATGTTAACTAAATGGTTTATTGATATAGGCATTGGTCCAAAATTTGTATCAAAACCCGGAGAAATGAAAAAATTATATGTGAAAGATATAAAGATACCTGATTATAAAGAACATTTAAAAGAAGGTGATAATGCAGAAGATTTCAAAGATTTTGCAGAAAAGAAGTTTAAAAAACATATGACCCCAAAAACGAAAGAGATGTTAGATTTAATGATAAAAGGGTATAAGTGGCAGGATTTACCGGAAAAAATTGATGGTATAAAAAGGTCTGATGCAGATAATTTTTATAATCGAAAATTTAAAAAATGGTATAAAGAATGGTATGAAAATAATCTGAAAAGATTAAAGAGCGCCTGTGATTATATAAAAAGAACTTTGAATATAATAAAAAAAGCTCAGATATCTGAAAAACATGAAAACATTGTTGATGAAGTTATTAACAATAATCTTCTTTCTGCAATAATACATTTTAATGCAGAATTTGATAATGAAGATGAAGAATCTCAGATATTTATTCCCTCAAACATTAATTATGAAAAAACAGCATTAAGTGACGAGGCTGTTACTAAATTAAAAGAAATTAAGCCAAAAAATCTTTTTCAGGCTTCAAAATATATTAATGAAACAGATAAATATATTTTAAAACGTTATCTTGCAGATTTTAAATATAAACAATATGAGGTAACATTCAGGTCTAAAGCTGAAAAGAAAAAATTAAGATCCATGTCTTATGAATATAAACAAGATTTGACTTATGACGGAAAACCTGTAAGAACTTTTGTTTCTAAACTTTTCTTTGACGGCACTCCCGGTCATGATGATTTAAGAAAAAGACTGGATAAATATGTTCAGGAAAATATGATAACAGAAGGTGTATTACCTTATGGACAGTCAGTTGTTAAAGTAACCAAAACTCCTGAATTTAAAGTTTATTATGAAAATGATGATCTTGGCCGGGATTATGACGGTGTTTATGCCTTTGTTCGGGCTTATAATGGGCTTTTAATTAAAGATAAACCTCATAAGGAACGCGGCAGGATTGTTGAAGAGAGACGAGAAAGAAGGCGAACTCGAACTGAGCAGTTTTATATAGATATAAAAACGAGATTAAAAAGACTGCTGAGAAAACTTAAAACTGAAACAGATCTTGAAGAAAAAAAGAAGCTTAAGGAATTAATTAATTACATTAAAAAAACATATGGTACGACTGATGAAGATTTTAAAAGAGTTAAACAGGAACGATTAGAAGAAGTCGAAAGGATAATAGCTGAAGAATCCCTTGAGATTAATCAAAAATTAAAAGAGTTGAAAGAAAAAAGAAAACAGATTAAAGAAGAGGCCAGGAAAAAAAGAGAAGAAAAATTAAGAAAAGAAGCCGAGACAATAGCAGAAAGAAAAAAATTCCTTAAAAAATTGGAAGATTTAAGAAATGAACAGGATAAATTAAAATCCAGACTATTTCGAGGAATTCCCGGGACACAGAGAACACGCAGACCCCTTACACCAGAAGAAATAAAAGATATTGAGAAAAAAATAAGTGAGAAGAGGAAAGAAATTGATGAAATAGAGAAAAAATTAAAAGAACCTTCTAAAGAGGCCCTTTTTCCTGAACCTGTTACAGCTGATGCTAATAAATTTTTTGCTCTTCTTTCAAAATATGACGTTAAAGACAGGAAACTATACGGTTTTTTGACTGGACCTGAATTAATAAAAGTATTCAAGATATTAAGGGCATCTTTAATGGAAGACGCCCAAAAAGACATAAAAGGCGTTAAAAAGAATAAAAATATGTCTGAGGAAGATAAAAAGGACGAAATAGAAAAAATTAATAGAAGAACAGGTAACGTCCTTCGAGAGGCTTATGAATTGGCAAAAGCTTTGCCTGATGACTTGGAAAAAAGATTAAGAAAACTGGAAGAGAAAAATCCGGAATATTTTAAACGTCTTGAAAAAAAACATGGAGCACAGTTTTATTGGTGGAGAAATCCTACTAAAACTTTGAGAAAGATAAGTGATATAGCTCTTGAAATCAAACCCCATGAAACTCCGAAAGAGAAGCAAAAAGGAGGAAAACCTATAGAAGAAAGAGAATATGAAGTTACTGTGAATCAATTATCTAATACTATCGGCGGTCTTAAAACTCTAGCCCAAAGATTAGTAGATGCACCATATGAAGCAAAACAAATAGACCCTAAATTGAGAGAATCTTTAGAAAAATCTTTAACTGATGCTAAAGAGGGTGCTAAAAAGATAAGAAAGGTCCTTATGGAAGAGACCGAGAAATTACAACAGGAAACATCTATGCCTGTAGGAAGTAAAAAATTAAGAGAAATACAGGATAAATTAACCAGAATTTATATTCCTGAAATTAAAAGTATACAGGATTATTATTTTACACAGTCACAAAAAAGCCCTTCATTAACAGCCGCTTATGCCTTAAAAGACGCAATAAGTGATTTTATGAAATTATATTCTTATATTGCTCATTCAATATTTGGTGAAAAGGTCCAAATGAAGATACAATCTGCTGAGGAAGCCTTAAAAATTGATGAAGATGAAAAGAAAAAATTAGATGATATTAAAGAAGAAATATTAGAAAAAATCAGAGCTGCTGCGGGCCATAGTGTTAGACATGATTTTAAAGAAATCAAAAGATATTTAGATAGCGCTCGAATTTTATTGAGAAAATTTATTAAAGAAATGGCTTTAAATCAAAAACGGGCCTCTTTTCCTTATATGATAGCTATGATAACTAATGAACAATTAAATAGACCAAAAAAAGTTTTAAAATCATCTTTTTCAATAATATCAGAAAAAGAATCAGAGAAAGAAACAGAAAAAAAAGAATATTTGGAAAAGAAGAAAGAACTTATTTTTCCGGTTTCAAAATTAAGAGATGCCAAAAAAGTAATAAATACTTTAAAAGAAAATAAAATGGAAACCGAAGCGGATAAAGCCCAGAAAGAGCTTAATGATATTATTAAAAATGTTATATCTACTTATAATGAATTTAAGGAAAAAGACATTAATGCCTTAGCGGAAAAAGAAAATATTTCATATACACGGGCTGTTGTTCGATTAAAAAGGATAAAAGACGCATTAGCATCTGAGGCCCTAAGTGAATTTACAATGAAATGGAATGAAATTGCAAAAGGAATAAAAAAGTTCAGAGAAGAAAAACCAGCTACGAAAAAATTTGAGAAAATGACAGCTATAGTTAAAAAATTTATACCTGATATCTTTGAAATGAAGAGTCCGGAAAAATTACCGGAAATGCCTGAATTGACAGTTCCTACTCCTGTAAAAATAAGAGAAACCATAGAAAAACAGTTTACTGAAATAAAACCTCAGTTTAAAGAAGAAAAGATTGATTTTTATGAATCGGGAGGTGAAGAGTCGCGTTTTTCACCTCAAAAGGGTAAAGGGGGTCCCAGGACTAAGACACGAGCAAAACCAATTAAAAAACACCCTCCATCTTATACCTATGAAAAATATAAGAAAGATTTGATAAATGATTTGAAAAATAAAGGAGCTCTTAAAATTGTTCTTGATCTTATAGGAAACTATCTTAGTGACCTGAAAGATGACGTTGAATTAGAAAATATTTATTATGATCCAAATAAAGTTGTTGATCAAGTAGTAGATATTTTAACTCATTTTAGTAATTTCTTTTCATTTATTTCTGTAGGGAACCCTTTATATAAACCTGCAAGACCTCCTGATATAGTTATTAAAAATTTAAAAGAGGCTGAAAATTTAAAAGAGAAGATTGATGATATCTGGGATATTATAAATATTTATATTAATCCTCTTCATGTTGGAACCCCTGAACAAGCTCTCCATAATAAAAAAAGGCTTAAAACTTTTTATCCAATAGGTCTCTTAGAAACAATAGAAGAATATAAAACAAAACAAGAAAAGACCAGAACTGCTTTCATGGCTTATAGAATAGCAGGAATATTCAGTGGTATAAATTTTCAGGAAATTGAAGATATGACTTTAATCTCTTGATTTCAATTAAATTAGCAGTAAATTTCAAGGGGCCGTTTAATAACAGCCCCTTTTTATTTAAAAAAATACTTTAGAATTAGTGTGAAAATATATATAATATAATAGGAGAGAAATGATGAATGAATTGATAAGCGATCTTAGTCAAAAAGTTATAGAATTTTTTAAAAGGGATCAATATCTTAAACCTGTTTCCTTTTTGATAAACTCTGATAGAATATTGGGTATAGTAGAGTTGGAATTTGAGACTGATGAAGAAAAGTATAATATGTATTTCCAGATTGGTCAAATTGCAAAAAAATTTAAAGCAAATAGAATAGTTATGATTAATGATGTTGCATTCAGGATTTATACTAATAAAGAAGATGCTGATTATGCAAGGCAAAATTTTGACCATGAAAGCCCTTTATGTTATCCAGAAAATATGAGACAGGATGGAATTCTTTTTACAGATATAAAAATCAAATCTAAAAAAATTGACGTCTGTTTTTTAAAATATGAAAAGAGAGAAAAAGAAATTTATTTTTATGATCCACAAGAATTAAGATTTGATTTTAAAGAGGGGTCTTTAAATGGAGCTCTGATAGAAAATGTTTTAAAGGGCTATAAATTTTTGTCCAGCTGAAAAAATCATAAAATATATCAGACAATTTTGTTACTGATAAAAAATTTCGGTTAATGTATAAAGAAAAGACCAGAAGAGAAACTATCGAGACAAAGAGCATAATTAATCTTGAGTATGCTGGATTTATTGAAGAAAATTACAGAAAAGAGATGTGGAATTGGATGAACTTAAATTACAGGCAGAAAAGTTTTGTTTATGATTTTACTGCCAAAATCGTGGAATTGAATTATTAAACATAATACAACGGTTAACATTGAACAGAGACCAGTGATATACTGAAAAAGAACTTAAATCCAGCGGATTTATAACAATAAAAGAGAAATATACAGAATAATTCAACACTAAAAAAGGAATTAAATATGTCTGACGAAAAAATTAACTCAATTACTATTTGTATAAACAATGAACTTGAAAGATTATATAAAAATTTATCATCTATAGTCAATTATGCTATAACTAGTTCCTAAAGGGAAAAGTAAATCCTTTTGAATTTAAAACTGAAAAAAGAAAGAAATGAACATATGTCCAAAAAAATAGTCATGACAATCATGCTCGGAATGAATCGATTTACAGAAAAAGACACTCAACATCCTTTTGATATGTCACATGCTGAAACATTTAACAAAATCTGGCTACCACAAATTAGTGAAATTGAAAAAACTTGCTCAACTCCTATATATGAAATGACTAAAACATTAGATGAGTTTATAATTCAATATAATACAGAAAATCCTGATATAGATCAAATTACTAAAGATGATATTCTCGTTATTATAGGCCGTGGTACAATTGGTTCCGGTTCTGAAGAGTACCTCTCGGAAGCCCTTTTAGAAGCCAGAAGATCTTATGGACATAATGCTTTTTTTGTGTTCTATACTAAAAGTTTTGGCACTGTAGACACTCTCAGGGCCCTTGATATTCTTAATAATCAAAACTGTAGATTTTCAGCTCATTTATTATTCTGTATAGATGGATATGCTACTCCAATATCAAAAGCAAGTGTTTCAAAAATTTATAGACATAAAAATAAAAAAGAAAGAAGACTTATCATTCCCAGAAATGTTAAACTGGCTTATGGAATAGTTCAAAGAAGAAAAGGTTTCAAAGGACTTCAAATAGGAGCCTTTCATGATTCACGCTGTAAAAATTTTGTTATAAGATCTAAGGATACAAAAGGATTTGAATATACAAAATATATTGATGGATATAAAAGAAAATTAGATGTCTGCCATTTTAATATGGAAGAAATAGTTTCTACTATTAAATGCTATAAGTATAATAATAATTTATATACTATTAATGAACTTCTTAAAATCTATTGTAAAAAATATATGCTTGGAAAAATTTAAAAAATAAAGAATAAAAATATTTTTATAAAAATGAATGTAATATATGTTGCATGCAATCGGCTGGTGAATCTTTATTGTAGGAGACAATGCTATGTGCAAAAGGATGGTATGAGAATTTTACCGACTGTGCCCTTGGTGAGATGGCCGCATGTCGGTTCTATGGGTGGCTTGAATACAACGATGATGAATCGAAACCAGTGTCGTGCCCGATAGGTCGTTGTGGTGAAGATGCTGTGTGGTGCATTGTCTCAGAACAAGTGGAATCACCAACCAACAGTCCGGCTTCGCCCGTGCAACACGGCCATGCTGCCATTGCCACCTTGCTGGAACGGTATAAGTCGGAGGAATTGACGCCATCTGACGATACGCGGCTACTCGATCGGTTCGTGGAGTGGTGTTAACAGTAGCAGTAGCCGAGAACGTTGTTCAAAATATCTGATCTTTTTTCAGAGTATATAAAAATTATTTCAGAATCCTAGGATTTGAATTCGGGAATCTCCCCGTTCGTGGTGTGGCGTTCTGATCTATCTGAGCTATGAATATATACTTTTTTTCATTTACTTTAAGCCAAATTCTTATCTATTTTATTAATATATCGGCTTTTTTTACAACATTGAAAATAGTATTTATAAAACAGAGTATCATCAACGATAAAACTGGAAATTACCCTGACACTCCTTGGGACTTGCCCCAAGGTTTTGGTTTAGGACTTTTTTGGCAATTCCTTATAACTTACTATTTGCCTATATAACCAAAAAATATTAGTTAATTATTAAATTTTGTTATATATTTTTAACTAATAAACAATAGACGGAACTTTAAAACTTAGAAGGAAACTTATTATGCAGAATGCCTGTAAAGAAAAAGGCCATGAATGGCAGATTGAAAGTTATGCTCCTTGGGGAACAAGATATAGATTTTGTTTAAGAAAAAATTGCAAGGCCCGACAATACAAAAAACCCGGAAAAGACTGGAAAGATATAAAAATATAAAAAAAATAACTTTAATATTTTTGGCCTAAATACTAATATTTTATAGAATGAGGAAATATCTATGAAAATAACAGAAATCCACATCATTTTATCAGATGAAAAAGTTGTTAAAGCCTATGTAGACATTATTTTTGACAACTGCTTTATAATTAAGGGAATTAAAATAATACAAGGTAAGAAGCTATTTGTATCTATGCCAAGCAGAAGGAAAAAAAATGGGACTTTTGTCGATATTGCTCATCCTATTAATAATGAATTTAGATTAAATATGGAACTTCAAATTTTAAAGGCTTATGAACAGAAATTAAAAAAAGACGAAAAATCAATATAATTTGAATTTAGCATAAATTATTCGATGAATATACAGAAAACGTTTTTTTGTTGAAGGTCATAGAATAATTGACGGGCAAATTTAAAAAGGAGAAGCTATAATGGTTTATCACACAGTTTATGTTCTTGAAGGTGGGGGCGCAAAGGGCCCATTACATGTTGGTGAATCTGAAGTATTAGAACAAAAACTCGGCCATAAACTGATCGATTTTATCGATTTATTTGTAACTACCTCTATAGGAGGTGTTGAGGCAAGTGTTTATTCAACCGGATTAATGTGGGTCTCTGACTTCTGGAAACTTCTTGAACCTAACCTTAAAGATATTTTTACTCCAAAATACCCTTGGAGTATACCAAGATATGATTGGAAAAAATACCTTGAATTATATAGAAAATATGTAAGTAGTGCGATTAGATTTGGAGAAGCCAGAAAAGATTTTATGTTTACGACTGTAAATATGGTTGATGGTACCAACCATTTTGTAAAATCATGGCATAAGGATTATGCTGATTGGAAAATGCCGGAAATAGTTCACAGAACATTTGCAGCTACTTTTTATTTCGGGTGTATATATGATTCAGTAAAAAAAGCTATTTGGGGTGATGGTGGGACGGGTTTTTTTAATCTTCCTCTTATAGAAGCTTATACGCAAATTCTTACTAATGGTTGGTTGGAAACAGGTCATCATACTCATATACTTGCATTAGGAACTGGTAGAAAAAAATATGAAATAAATTATGATAAAGAGGCCAAAAAAGGGCCCGTCCGTAAAACAGCTTTTGAGGTAAAAAGATTTCTTTCTAAAGATGATGGTGGTATGGCCCGGGCCGTATCAGCAAAGACTCAAATAAATACTATGAAAAAACTTATAAAGGGTCATAAGGGACGTTTAAGTTTTCAGTGGGTAGATTGGTTTCCTATGCCTAAAAAACTAGATAAAATGGATAATTGGAAAGCTCGATGGGATTATTATAATAAGGGTAAAGAACTCGGTGAAACAATTGATTTAGAGTATTTTCAAAAAAAATTAAAGAAATAATTAAAAATTTAACTCAATACTTAAAGAATAAGCACATGTTATAGGAAGCGTGCTGAAAAAACCCCTATGTTTGCGTCAGGGATGAATTGGCAATATCTGAATATAAAATTAAATATTGCCGGACGAGCAGGAATCAATGCTTGTAAGAGTTGAGAGGGTAATTCCGACGATGAAGCAAGAAAAAGAATGCTTAGTAAACTAAACAGAAACCACAGAGCCTGACTCTGTGGAGTGTCACAAAAAACAGGTAGAGATGGTTTATGTCTCTGTTCTTGTGAAGATCCTTGCCAGGGACCTGAATTATATATTAAAAAAGAAGAAATGATTGAAAATTATGGCATTAATAGAGAGGCATAATTTATGAATAATATCATTTATTTAATTTTTTTTTGACATTTTATTTTTCTCTTATTCTTTTTTTAAAGAAAATAGAAAAACGTATAAGTCATTTATATTTTTTAACTGATGTATTGTCTATAGGGACATCTCCTATGACTCAAATTATTTTTAATAAAACAAGAACCCTTAATTCTTTTAAAGATCAAAATCTTCTGGAATTATTTAGAGAAACCTATTTTAATCTTTTAAATAAAATAAGAGAAGATATGATCAAAAAGAAAAAAGATATAAAAGATCCATTAGATTTGTTAATGTTTGACAAAAATTTAAATGAAATAGAAAATATAATGAATCTTCTGAATACAATAGATAAAAATAGTTCCCAAGAATATATAAAACAAGTTATGGCTGATATTAAAGTTACACTTTCTAAATTATTTTAAAATGAGTAATCTCTTGTTTTTCATAGTTTTTTAAGAAAGGCCCTTATTAATTCATCTGTATAATCATTATGATTCTATTAAATAATAATTAAATTAAATAACCTGAAATATTATTTTCTAAATATTCTTTTAATTTTTTTTGTTGCCATACCGAAATAAGAAACGCCCTATTTCTCCTATAGCTTTTTCTACAGAAATTTGGATGATATAGTTTTTAATGCCCTGCAATCAGTTTTTTCTTTAGAAATTTTAAACAATCTCCTGAATTTTTATTCCTAAATTTTTAGATAGCCACTGACTGACAATATGTCTGTGACAAAAATTTCCGGGTTTTTCCCAGCATAGTAAGATAGCATCTTTTCCAAGTTCATTAAATGTTTTTTGAGGATCCAGTTTATTTAAGATATCTTCATAATAATGTGTAATATAGAAATTGCTGTCCTTATCTTTTTTATATTTCAATAATAGCCAATATTTTGGAGCGAGTTTTTTATATTCTCTACCTTTATACCAAGATGGAGCCCGAGCTGCTATGGAAACTGCATTCGGATTATTACCGGACAATCTGAAATTAGATGTTTTCATAGATTTATTTCTGATTTTTTTAAATTAATATTAATGTAAAAAATTCGAAGACTTCCCTGATATTATTCCATAAATGAGTTCTAGTATCTGACGTACTTCCACGAATAAATTCGTGAGGTTCCTGGATCTACTTTTGCTCACATTGCCTCACGGCATGGTGGCAACCGCTCTCCATTGCGGGGCGCCAGTACTCCCTTTAGACGCATCTCTGTCTGCGCCTAATCGACCACACAGAACAAACGAAGCTATATTAAAAGTAACGTTTGCATCTGCGTGGTCAACGTGCCCGCATTTTGCGCATACGAAACTCTTATCTTTACGATGACCTAAAGTCCCACATAAGCTACATTTTTCGTGGGCTATATGCAGGATCAATGAAATCAACAACCACTCCAAACTTTTTGGCCCTATAAAGGATGAATTCCTTTAATTGATAATAAGACCAAGAGGATAAGGAGTATTTAAAAGATTGAGCTTGTTTTCTATATTATGTTTTTAAAATCAACTATTATTTTTAATTGCTCGCTTTCATCCCACGAATAAATTCGTGGGCTTTCCCGCCCACTCTGTGTAAGTTTTCATTTCTTTCCTTATTCCTGTAAATTTTAAATTTATCTTTTCCTGATATATATAATATTATTTTTGGTAAAATTTTTAAAGTTAAAACTTGCTAATGGGTCGTAAAATTTAATCATTTAAAAATAATAATCATTTAATACTAAAATATATATTTAACATTAAAAAAGGAGTATATTTATGGCTTCTCCAGACCTGATTCCATATGAATACCGATATAGAGAAGTAGATGTTGTAGGAACAACTATATTAGTTGACAGAACTACTCAGACAGTTGCTGTGAACAATACAGCATCACAAGTAGTTTTAGGGCCCTTTGATACAATAGACCTTTCTGGTTCTAAATATGGCTATCAAACAGATTATCCTTTAATGATGAAATTATTTTGTGATACGATTGTAACTGATACTACCGGTGAATTTGAAATTACTGTAACCGGTTCTTTAGGAAGTATGGCTGCTCGAAGACTGAATGAGGATAAATTTGGTTTAACCTGGAATATAAGAGATTGGGTATCTTTAACAGATGCAGATGCTACAGTTACTTTAACAGCTTTTCCTCCAATAACCAGTGTTAGTATGAATTGTACTTGTGGAATTGCTACCGATTATATTGATCGGGAATCAGAAGGATCATACGCCTAACTAACTAAATAGGTTCTGAAATTAAAGTATAAACAGTTTTTCCTTTAATTCGGTATGCTATTAATTTTTGGTTCATTTTATCAGGATATAAATTATTATCCTGCAATCCAATATGAATCCATTGTCCAAATTCATATATGATTTGAGAATATCTAATACTTGAAAAGGCAATTTTATTATATATTTCTTTTAAAGACTGATTTAAAAAAGGAAAAACTATATCTGCGGCCTCTCCTACAGTATGTTGAGATTTTTTAGAACCGCCTATAATTTTATTAAGTTTTTTACACCGAAAACCTGAATTGATGATAATGGGAGAATCTAATAAAATTCTTACAGGTTCTAAGATTTGTGTACATAAATCATGTAAATTATCCAGATATTCTATTGATTCTTTTTTATTATAATATAGATATTTTCGATGAGAGGTTCTAACCATTTCATCCAAATTAAAATGCGGACTGAGTTGATATCCTTCAATTGTTATCATTTTCTTTCCTTTTTCATTTTTTTTAAATAAGCCCATTTAATTTCTTATAAAGAATATAATAATGGAAATTTTTATTAAAGAAAAATTATTTAAATTTTTTAAGAAGGAGGTCCTTTGCTTTTGTTTTTGTTAATTTTTCGTTTTTTGAGGCATACTCATCTTGGAGTTCTAATAAATATTCTTTTGCTTGGCCTATTTTAGGCCCTTGTTCTAAATCAAGCAATTCCATTATTTCTTTTCCGTTAAGGATTGGTTTTTTTTCGATTTTTACAGGAGCTTTTCGAATTTTTTCTATTCTGTCTTTTAAATCAGGTATTTCATTCTTTGGTGGGAGTCGACCTAATTCATCTGCCTGAGCAAGGTCTAACACAGCATCAACAATTTCATCACCAACTTCACGAATATATTTTCTGAGATTTTTATCACTCATATCTTTTTTTCTTAGAGGATCCATATGTCTTCTGACAAGAGTAACAACTTTATCTGTAGTTTTTTTATCAAATTTCAATCGTTTCATGATAGCTCGGGCTATTTCAGCGCCGGCATCGTGATGTTCATAAAATGTAATTTTGTCAGGTAGTATTTGCTGAGTTACAGGTTTTCCTATATCATGTAATAATGCTGCTATTTGATTTTCTATACCGGGTTTTGCATTTTCAAGAACTTTAAGAGTGTGTCTATATACATCCCCTTCTTGATGATATTTTTCTCCTTGTTGAATACCTATTAAAGCTTGAACTTCGGGTAATATTAATTTTAAAATACCTATAACTTTTAAAATTTGTATAGCTTTTTTTGTTTTACCTACTTTCATTATTTTTTCTAATTCATTTCTTATTCGTTCTCTTGATACTATTTTAATTCGTTCCGCATTTTTTTTAGCTATTCTTAGAACTGATCTTGGAATATCCAAATCATAAATGGCCGCAAAACGAGCTAATCTTATAATTCTTAAGGGATCCTCCTTAAATCTCTTATCTAACATTTCAAGAGTAATATGCCTTAAAAGTCCTTTTTCTATATCCTTTTTTGATAAACCTGTTAAGTCTTTAATTTCTCCAGTAGTCAGGTCTTTTAATAGCATATTGAAAGTAAAATCTCTGCGTTCTATATCTTTTTTAAGGGGAGCATATTTTACTTTTCGTTGTCTGGATTTTTCATCAGGAAATTCTTCTTCCATAGTATCCGCAAATTCAATTACAGCACCTTTTGTTTTATAGGTTTTATTTTTGTATTCAATATCTTTTTTGAATGTTATTTGCCATATAGGATAATTGCCCATTTGAACAGGTGTGGAAATAATATCATCAAATTTATTCTTTAAAAAGTGTGTTATTTTTTCAGCCCCACCATCCATTTCTACAACAATATCAAGATCTTTGGGTTCGATTGTAGGATCATTCTTTAAAACACTCCTATACTGGTCACGTACATAACCCCCAACAGCATAGGTTTTTCCTGAAAAAGGAGTGTCTTTAAGAAAAACTCTAAAAAATTTTTCTACCTCTTTTTCAGCAGCAGAGGCTCTTTTTTCAGAATTTAATAGAATTTGAAGATAATTGTGAGCTATTTTCAGAGCTGAATTCGCTTTCATAGTAAATCTTATCAATTCTTTTAATCTAATATTTTAAATTTTCTTTAAGTATTCTTTTACAGATTTTAAAGCGTTATAAAGAGGCAACCCTATTTTTTAAAAATATTTCTTTAATATTATGGTTTTTTTTAAATTATTTTATTTTTTCTAATTTTTTATTTTCTGATTTTGTAATCATAATTTTAATCCCTGTTAATTTTATTTAAAACCATATGGTTTCCACCATGGATTAAATTTTTCATAACCTTTTCTGAAATAAAGACTTAAATTAGAATAATCTTTTGTTTTATTTTCAAGTTCATTCATTTCAATTTTAGATAAAGGTTTAAAATCTTGAGCAATAATAATATTTTCAATTAATTGCTTAATATTATCATGGCCAACAATAGCTGTAGAAATAGGTAGTGTAAAAACATAATTAAGAGCATCTTTCATATTATTAAGTTTTACGGGTTCAAAAATTCTTCCTCTAGAACAAGTTTTCATAGCTATAATACCCATATTTTTCTTTACAGCTATAGGAAGAAGGTTTTTAATAAAACTGTTTTTATGAATATCAGCTGCATTAAGCGCCATTAAAATAGTATCAAATGAATAGTCTATAATAGCTCTTTTTAAAGGAATGGGATCATAATGACCCGTAATTCCTATATATTTTATTATTTTTTGAAATTTAGCTTCTTCAAATGCAGTAATGGCCCCATCAGGACCCAAAATAGTTTTAACTTCATCTAAATGATCAATATGATGAATTTGCCATATATCTATATAATCAGTTTTAAGATTATTAAGAGATTTTTCTAAATCCTTCCAAGCACCATCCCGAGTTCGGTTTTTTGTTTTTGTAGCAATAATTACATTTTTTCTAACGCTTTTTAAAGCATCGCCTATTCTTATTTCACTTGGATAATAATCAAGAGCAGTATCAAAATATGTTATTCCCATATCATAAGCTAATTGGATAAGTTCAATAGCTTCATTATATTTATTTTTTATTTTAATTAAACTTTCTCCGCCAAGGCTGAAAATAGGAACCATAAATCCTGTTTTTCCTAAAGGCCGCCTTGGTATTTTCCCCCTTAAATTAACAGCTAATCTTTTTATATGATCAGATAGTTTCATTTTAAATTTCACAAGGAGAAGCTTCGATATCTTGAGATGAGATTTTAATAATTTGGTTAAAACCTTCCTTTTTAAGGGGCTCTTCAAATTTATTCTTCATAGCTGAAATTACTTCATTCCATTTAATGTCTGTGTATCCTCGAGGATCTCTCATTCGATATTCTAAGTTTTTTTCATTTTCAGTAAACCAAACACAAATAATTTCCGGATTGACCGGTAATCTACATTCTTCAAGTTGTTGAAAATATTTAATTCTTTTTTCTTTTGTGATATGAGTTTCATCAAGAATAATATTAAATCCGGCCATGAGAGCATCAGTAAATGTTGTTTTAACTATTTCAGAAACAAGAGGTTCATAAATAGGATCAAAAATATATTTTCCTTTAAGCATATATCTGATGCTATCTTTGCATATTATTACAGTTTCTGGGTCCCTTGCCATTTCTTTGGCCCATGTAGATTTACCAGAACCAGGGAATCCAACGGTTATATAGATTTTTTGTGTCATACTAAAAAATTAAAATAAAGAGATTATTAGAAAAATTTTTTAGGAAATTAAGAAATAAATGTATTATTTTTAATTAGTACGTATGGTTGATGTATGTGCGTGACTTGAAGTGAAGGACCATTTTTGATTGAGTCGATGTAGCTTCAGTTGATTGAGCCTTTGACTTGGGAGCCTATAAATTTCTTGATTCTTTGAAAAATTAATGTAGGTGGCTTTAGGTCAGGTGACTTGGTGGGGCTCATATCCCTACAATCCCGGGATCGTTACCCGAGCCTGCACCTATAATCCGCCGCTGCCTTTCAAGCAGATAACCATTTATTTGAGTCTGATCTAGGATTAATTATGGCACTTCCTATAAAAGAAACTCCGGATATTGAGAGGTAAAGAAACTGAAAGATTTCAGAAATATATAAAAAATCCCGGATCAATTTCAAAAGAAGAATATGAAGAGGTTAAAAAAGTTCATGAAAAAATAGAAATAAAAAAAATTAAAAAAGCATATGATATGATATTAAAACATGATTTAAAACCAAATACAATTGTCTGTGCTGTGTGTGGTAATATATATTCATTAAAAAATAATAAAAAGACTCTTTGTATTCATTTAAGAGAAATATTTAAAGACTTTCTGTAAAATGTGATGGGAATTATATACTAAAATTTTTCATTACTAAGAAAAGGTCGTTCCAGAAATATAAATTCAGATCATCTCTCATTTTAAATTAAATATATTGCATTTTTGCAATATATTATCTTTTAGAAAGATGCATTTTTGCATCCTTTTTTTGCATATTAATCTTTCCCAAGCAAATTAGTAAAGAAAATGGGAATACCTTAGAGAGATGGCATAATATTTGATATAATAAATAAATTTAAAAATGGAAGGAGTTATATTATGCCAAATTATGATGGAATGGGACCTTTAGGTCAGGGGCAAATGACAGGAAGAGGCTTGGGTTATTGTATTCTTCCTTATACAAAAGTTCCGAGATCAGAACAAAATATACCTTATAATTTTGCTCAAGTTCCTCCAGGTTATGGGTATGGTAGAGGGTATGGTAGAGGTCTAGGTTATGGTAGAGGGTATGGTAGGGGTCTAGGTTATGGTAGGGGCTATGGTATAGGTCTGGGTTATAGTAGGAAACGACCATAAAAATCGTTTTTTTTCTGTTAACTTTTAAGGTTTCTTGAAATATTATATAGGTAATACATTTTTTACCATCAAACCATCTCCATGAGTGGAGAGGTTGAAAGTGAGTAAAATAAAGATTTCAGAGGACACGATGAGAATAGAGCTATTAAGGAATAGTTTTAGACATGTATTGTATTTATCCAGTATACTCTATTCAATCAAACCGCATATTAGGATGGGACCTATGATGATTTGATTCTAAAAAAATAGAATTTAAGGAAATCAAAAGGCCCTACCAAGAAAAAGTGGGGTCTTTTTTTATTTATGGCTGTCTGACCGACATGTTCGAGTTGCCAGACTGAAAATCCAGAAATGCTGTGACGAAACTGGAAGATG
>Ga0190358_1000136_pt1 | contig 26999 bp, 35 predicted proteins | sample 48721812_MG_FD_161666 | JGI IMG/M metagenome (GOLD analysis project Ga0190358, IMG submission 161666) | Hydrothermal vent microbial mat bacterial communities from Southern Trench, Guaymas Basin, Mexico - 4872-18-1-2_MG | ecosystem: Environmental > Aquatic > Marine > Hydrothermal vents >... | reverse complement strand
AAGTAATGCTGTTTTACCCACACGGCGGCGACCAAGCAATAAGCTCAAGTTTGATTGCCCGCCCGATGCTTGGTGTGACCATTTTAATAGCTGTTTGGTTTCCGTTTCACGGTTATAGAATTTCATCAAACTATTGTAACACAGATTACTGTCATAAAAATTACAAACCAGTCCAGTAGGGTAGGCAAATTTTGTTTGCCCACTATTTTAATTCATGTCACCGCATAATCCGGTGAAAAAGGAAAACACAATGCGATATTTGAAATATCCAAAAACACTTGTAACCAAGCTATCAATAATAAATGATGAACGGCTTCTGTATAAGTGTGTCGTTTCGTCACCAATTCATGGTTTCGCTTATAAAATTTGATATACGCCGTCAAGACTTTGTCTCAATCAGATTTAAATCAGGGGAGTAGGAAGAAAGAAATTTAACATAAAGATTAGATTGCTCCCATCGTTCTATTGAGTCTAAAAACAGATGACTATAGTTTTTCAGATAAATAAGTTCACAAATGTAAGGGCAATCCCTTGTGGTTGCCCTCATGCGTATGAAGTTATTTTTCAGAAAACTCAACCGTTTGCACTATATAATGAAATCAATTATTATCATTTTTTTATTGATAATTGGCTTAATCATTGATCAAAAAATCGAATATTATGGACAAATCATTATCAATATTGTGGTATGGCTATATTTTTTTAGCTTGTTAAAAAAGGGGGATCGTGTTGAACAATTCTCTTTAATTCTTTGTCTACTTTACGCAACTGCCGGAGAAATTTTTCTTTCTTTAATATGGGGACTTTATGAATATCGTTTATCCAATGTGCCATTATTTATACCCCCAGGACATGCACTGCTTTTCACATTAGGTATTTTATTAGCACCCAAAATGCCTAATTGGTTGATCGGAATCGTGCCTGCGATAATGGCACCTTATATCATTTTTGCCTTTCTAAGTGGTTTGGATACAATGGGCGGGATTTTATTTCTCATTTTTTTGATATGTATGATTTTTGGAAAGTCCAAAAAACTTTATGCTACTATGTTTATGTTATCTCTGATTTTAGAAATATATGGCACGACACTTGGAAATTGGACTTGGTTTCAAGAGGTGCCATTATTAGGATTAAGCAGTACTAACCCCCCTGTCAGTGCAGGTGCTTTTTATTGCCTTTTAGATTTACTCGTCATTTCCACAGGGGGCATGAAATTTTTTAAAAGCCGTTTATTCGCAAAATGAGTTGCTTATGGTCTGTTCGAGCTTTGTACAGGACATTTTTAATTGTTTGATCGAGGCTAAGGTTTTTTGCAAAAATACTTTAGCCTCGATCTCAGAATTTGAGAATTTTAGAATTTTCCGCAATGGATTTATTGACGTTATTGATGTTTTATTCTGAATAATTCTAAAATTTTATCTAAAAATTATTGAAATCAATAACTTAAATAAAAAATATTCTGTACAAAGATATTTTATATCAAAAGTCTAGCAAAAGCTATAACTATTGACATGTTAGACTCAGCACGGGAATAAATTGCACTTTTTAGAAAGCCCGTTTTTAAAAAAAGATGGGATCGAACCGTATAAAAATGTTAAAATATTAACAAAAAGCTTTAGGGCAGTTCTTTATTGTGAATTATGAATTGGAATAATAATTAGAAATAATGTATTATTTGGGTGAAAAACTTTTTAAGAAAATTATTAGTAAAATCGTATGGTATTTCTGCCCTTTTAACTCAAAAAACTTGGGAGCGATAGCATATAGGTTATTTTTTCCCAATGCCTTAGGAGATTCTACTATGAAACAAACACAGTACATTTCTATCGTTTCCATCATGGGCAGCCACAAGGGATTGCCCTACAAACTGATAACTTTACTATGCAACAAACTATTGTTTTTGATATTGATTTAATTCGTCGTTATGACAAAGCCGGACCCCGTTATACGTCTTATCCTACCGCGGTCCAATTTCATGATAAATTTGGTGAAGCCACTTATCGTGAATATGCCCAAAACAGCAACCAGGGACCTTTGAAACCCTTATCGTTGTATGTGCATGTCCCGTTTTGCGATACCGTATGTTTCTATTGTGCTTGTAACAAAATAGCGACTCAGGATCGTCATCTCACGGAACCCTATTTAGCTGCTATGTACCAAGAAATAGCCATGCAAGGTGCGTTATTTAAGCATGAACGCCCGGTGATGCAATTACACTTTGGAGGTGGCACCCCCACTTTTTTTAATCATGAACAAATGCGTGATTTAATGCAAGTGCTCAAATCGCATTTTCAACTACTAGATGATGATAGTGGCGAATATTCGATTGAAATCGATCCGCGTGAAACGCAATCTAATACAGTGCCTTTGCTACGCGAACTGGGTTTTAATCGCATGAGTTTGGGTGTACAAGATTTTGATCCCCAGGTACAGAAAGCGGTTAATCGTATTCAATCGGAAGAACAAACCTTTGCTGTTTTAGAAGCCGCTCGCCGCGAGGGCTTTAAATCAATTAGCATTGATCTAATCTATGGTTTACCTCATCAATGTGTCGAGACTTTTTCTAAAACGTTAGATAAAATTCTTGCCGTTAAACCGGATCGCTTATCCATCTTTAACTATGCCCATTTGCCAACGTTATTTAAACCACAGCGGCGCATTAATGAGGCAGATTTACCAGCCGCCTCCGAAAAATTAGCCATTTTACAACACACGATCAAGCATTTAACGGAAGCGGGTTATCTCTATATTGGTATGGATCACTTTGCGCTTCCCAATGACGAATTGGCTATCGCACAGCGCAACGGCACCCTATATCGCAATTTCCAAGGCTATTCAACTCATGCAAATTGTGATTTAATCGGTTTAGGCATTACCTCAATTAGTCAAGTTAGTGATAGCTATGGGCAAAATGTCAAAACCCTAGACGAATACTATGCTCAAATTAATACTGGACATATTCCCATTTTTAGGGGCATCGCATTAAATGCAGATGATAAATTACGTAGGGCAGTGATTACCCAATTAATTTGCCATTTTACTTTAGATATTCCCCGTATAGAAAAGGAGTATGCCATTGATTTTAAAAATTATTTTTCAATAGAATGGGCAGAATTAAAAATGATGCAAGAAGATGGGCTATTAATGCAAAATGATCAGCGCATTGATATTTTACCCGCCGGGCGACTGTTAGTACGTAATATTTGCATGACATTTGATGCTTATTTACGCAAAAATAAGGCGCAGCGATTTTCTAAAGTGATTTGAAATTGATTTTAGCTCTGAATTTTTTTCAAGAGTTTTCAAAATATAGACGTTCAGATAAATAATTGAACCTAACGGTTATTTCATTTCACAAGGAGGGCAGTCGTGGTGGTTTTGCCCCTACAAAATCCCACGTATTCATGGGCTTTCGGTGCTAACCTGCGTGTTCGCCCGCAGCGATACTTAATGGCATTGAAGAGTAGGGTGGGTAGGAGCGGCGCGGCAACGCAGTAACCGATAGGTTCAACCCACCATTTCTCAATTAATACGGTTGCGGTGGGTTTAGCTTCGCTGACCAAAGGTTCGTGTAACGAAGCCCACCCTACCTCCACCCGAAATAAAACAAGAATTGAAAGAATTATCGGAAAAGGTAACGTTTCAACGTCACTTCAATCAAATTAAACCACAATTTGAAAGTGAACCTATTCATCTAAAAGGTATTTTAATCTATGCTGATAGTACCAATAATAGCCGATTGGGTATTGTCAAATTAGTTGAACCCGACACTCATCAAAAGTATAGTATCTTAGTACCAATGACTTTAATGAAATCGGTTGTTAGACCTTATTATGAAGAAAATGTCATTATAACAGCATTTTCAGATGGGAAAGAGATTTATTTTGGCGCCATTAACTCAGAGAATGCTTGAAAAAACACGATGAACTATAATAGCATTTCGAGTTGTGGATAATGGAAAAAGATGAAAATGGATTTAGCACAGTGACAAATGCCGCCGAAATTCAAAGTATCGAAGCCTTACATGCCGATGGCATTTCTTTAGGTAGCCTGTGGTATAGTAATCACTTGGTGCGGGGAAATCCATTCGAGGTTAAAGTTTTTGGAAATTTTGGTGGAAGGTGGCGCAGATGTGCCAATCGTTAGAGAAATTTTGCAACGTCATTTCAATTTGGTTGAAAATAGACATTTTCGCATTCATCCCCACCAAACAATTTTTCCAGCCCTAAATCGTATTGATAACATAGAATGCGAATTAAGAATTGAAATTTTTATACCAGGTGGGTTAGCAAACGTTGGGTCAATGGCATTGACGCTGGCGCGTGGGAACCAGAAAAAAGGATATAGCATCAGTAGACATGTTAATTTCTAATCCAATTAGCAATTATTAATTCCTAATTAAACATAAGAACCGATAAAAATATTTTTATATTGGCTGAAACCTTTAAAATTATAGAATTTTAAGAAATATTTATTTTGACCTAGAAAATTATTTCATAAAATGCTTGACCTTTTTTTCAAGATGTGGTAGTATAGGTACCCAAATCATGAAAGTCATTTTTGGCGATTAATGATTGACTTCCACCACTGATAATTTTTTGTGTATCTATGGTCCCGGTTCATAAGAAACCACTTGAAACCCAAGTTTCAAGCCGGGTAGTGGGCAAACGTGTTTTTGTGTGCATCGGCATTCATTTTCTATCAGATGGTTTTTGTGAATCCTTTTCTATTTTAAGGAAATGGTGGGCTATTTGACAGGATAATTTCATAACAGGGAAAATTGGCCTGAATTTCCGGTCAATATCTAGGAATAACAGGGAAAATTTACCCAATAAAAAGATTATTAGGTACATTTGACAGGATAATTTTTAAACAGGGAAAATCTTCCTGATAACCCGGTCAATACGTTTATTATGAGGGAAAAAAGTCAGGATAATTAGTTATGAGGGAAAATGTGCCTGAATTTCCGATCAATATCTAGGAATAACAGGGAAAATTGGCCTTATAATAAGTAGTTAGTATGTCTGCTCGTTTACACATTGCTTTACATGCTAACTTTGTCTTGCTGGCCGACCTAGCGGCGGCAGAAGAACGGTGTTAGTAGGTCAATCGTCCTTAATTGTTTTCAATATCAATCATTTCTTTTGTACTGTCTAATTACTGTTACGTTATTTATCTACATTTGATGGTTCTAAAGTGAAATTGATAGAACGTAATTTTAGGATTATTTGATATAGTTCTTACATTAAGAGATCAGAAGTTGATTTTGGTTTAGTCATTAATCTGGCCAATTCAATATAACAAATAGCTAGAATCTAACTTAGTCTTGCTCCCGACCTAGCGGCGGGAGAAGAACGGTGTTAGGCTATACACCCACAACAAAAAAGTATGGCTATTAGACAATTAACAGATATGAAAAGAGAAAAAGATATAGAAGAATTATTAAATGAAACGTATGAATTACTACAACAAATTAAATCTACCTATGAAATTGCAAAAACAAATGAAGATATTATCACCATAGCAAAACCAAAAGTTAAAAGCTGTCTTGAACACCTTAGAAGTTCACTTGATTACATAGCAGTAGATATTTATGAAAGCTACAATAACAACAAAAAAGATGTTTATTTTCCATATGGAAAAAATAAAAAAGTATTTATAAAAAGTTTAAATAAAAATTTACCCAACTTAGATAGTAAATATGTATCTATTTTAGAATCAGTACAGCCTTATATTTGTAATGATAAATGGTTAATAAATCTATGTCGTATTACAAATTTTAATAAACATGTTGAACTACAAAAATGTGAAAGAGTGAATAGTAATAAATTGACTACTAGAGTAGGTAATATAGGTACAGTAGAAGGTTCAGGTACCTTACATATTGGTAAAATTGTTGTTAATGGTGTATGTATTAACTCAAAAGGGCCATTAATAATAACAGATAACCAGTCTGTTAAAGATATAGAATCTGTATTTGATGTACCAGTACAGGTTAGAAGAAATTATAATTGGGTTAAATTTACGTTTAAAGGAACAAATATAGATGTTGTGTTATTACTAGATAAATCGTTAAATAAAATTAGAATGCTTACAAAAAAAATTTATATATAGCTCATAGCATCCTATAACTAGTTATTTACTTTAAGTTATAGTTCACTAACCAAATCTATTCCTATGTGCTATCTGAATTTATCATCGGAGGTTAAATTGAATTCAAATAACAAACAATTAACACTTTTTCAACAAGAATTGCCACATGATGTAAAAAATTGGGGAACATTTAAAGATAGTTTAAAAGCTCCAGTTCATAGATGGTTTACATATCCAGCCGGTTTTTCATTCAAAGCAGTAGAACATTCTTTTGCAAGATTTTTTATTACCGAAGGAATGACTGTTTATGATCCGTTTATGGGTTCTGGCACTACAAATTTGACTGCTAAATCAAAAGGAATATCATCTATTGGTGTAGAAGCACACTCATTCGTGTATGAGATAACAAAAGCAAAAATGGAATGGGATATTGATAAAAAAAAGATACAAAAATTTATCAGTTACTTAAACAGTAATTTTCACAACAAACTAAACAGCTTATCAGATAATAAAAACTTTTCATTATCGCATTATTTTCCAGAATTAGTTGTAAAATGTTACTCAGAAGAAACATTAAAAAAATTACTAACAATACGTGAACTTTATAATGGTTATGTATTTGAAAATAAAGAAAAAAATTTCTTTTTTGTAGTAATTACAGCACTATTAAGAAATATATCTAGTGCTGCAACTGGTTGGCCTTATATTGCTCCTAAAAAAGTGAAAATAACTTCATCTGACAAAGATGCTTTGCAAGAATTCAACACACTTGCATTATCAATGCTACAAGATTTAGAAGATATTAAATTTTTTTCTGATGTTGATTATAAAAAATCTAACCATAAGCTGATTTTAGGTAGTTCTGTGGATGTTTCTATTGATAATGAAAGTATCGATCATGTTTTTACATCGCCTCCTTACTTGAATAATTTTGACTATTCTGATAGGACTAGATTAGAATTATATTTCTGGGGGATTGCAAAAAATTGGAAAGATATTTCTGACAAAATAAGAACAAAACTGATAACTTCAGCTACAACTCAAATACAAAGAAGTAATCCAAAATATAAAATAGATAATGAGTTTAAATCAAAATGTCCAGAAGTAACAAAGTTTATCCAAGATTCGGCAAATAAATTAAGTGAGTTAAGAAAAGTTAAAGGTGGTAAAAAAAGTTATGATCTAATGCTAATTGGGTATTTCAATGATATGTATAAGATAATAACTGAAGTATACCGAGTTTTAAAAAAAGATACTAAAGCTTTATTTGTACTTGGAGACTCAGCACCTTATGGTGTTTATATACCAACGGATAAATTAATAGGTGAAATAGGCTGTGCTATTGGTTTTGATTCTTATTCGTTGGAAATTTTAAGAAAGCGTGGGGATAAATGGAAAGGAAATCCTCAAAGACATCATGTATCATTACGAGAATCAATTGTCATACTGGAGAAAAATGCCTGATTATAAACTTGTTACAAATCCCGGCAGTGCAATAGGAGAAGCGGTTGGAGCTTCAATGGAAAAAGCCTTAGAAATTTTGTTAGTTTCTGTTGCTGACGAGCATGGCTGTCATTACTTAACATCTGGTATCAGAAAAACAAAGGCTGGTCAAAAAGTAAAAAAACTTTTAATGTCAGATAATTATGGCAATGAATATGATATTGATGGTGTATTAGCAAACGAAGCAATGCAACCAATTATCATTTTTGAATCTAAGTATATTCGATATAAAAAACATAATCGGGATAAAGGTAGCTGGATATGTAATGCCCATTCCGCAGTGAGAAGAAGGTATCATAGTATAAGAAGCTCTATAGCTATTTTAGCTGGAAATTGGAGTGGCTCATCACAAGCTATGATGCAAAGCAATGATATAAATTTGTTTTTGATTCCGTTTGAACATATATGTAAAATATTAGAAGGTTTAAATATTGATTTTAATTGGGAAGAAAAAAATCAACAAAAAGCAACTGATGCTTGGCATAATTTTAATCAACTAACTGATGAACAGAAAAAAATTATCGGTATAAAAATGATTGAAACTATTAAAGATAATCTTATTCCTTTAATAGAAAAAATTCTTGATGATTCAATTGATAGAGAAGTTGAAAAAGTTTTGGTGGAACTTATTTCAAATTTAGGTGAAGTAAAGGTTTATGAATTTGAATCTGTAGATGAAGCATTAAATTTCCTAACACAAGACAATTTAACAGAATTATTTTTGACAACTGATTCTTTTTCTTTATTTGATCCTCCACCTGAATTTAATGATGTATAGGATTAATTAGTGTCAGAATTAGTTCTAACTAAATCTTGGAGCCGACCTATCGGCGGCTCAAGAATGGTGTTAGTTGTGATACGAGGTCACATAATTGTATGTATTTATAGGATATTTTATATATCTTAGCATACTTAGTATGTATCTAAGGATAAGGGCCAAGTATCATATTGACGCTATTTTATTCTGGGTGAAGAAGTCAAATTTTTGCATCATGTATAAGAATCGAGCATAGTTTTAAAATTATATGCTGATAATGGCTCACAACACAATATCAACCTTAACCGACCTTACTACGGAGAATCTGCATGAAAAGCAAACACTGCACATAATAGAAACCACTGCTAACAAATGGTAAACCAAACGTTCACAAACAAAAAGAGATAAAATGCCAAGAAATCAATCGTACACAAATTCCACAGCTATACTAGCCGTATTGCTTTTCTGTTTCAGCGTGGTCAGTGGCTGCGGGAATAATTCGCCAATCGCAGGATCTTGGACTACAGTTGATGGTAGCATAATTGATGGAATCCCTTTTAAAATGAACATCAGCCTGACACATAATAGCGATGTCGTAGGAGGAACAGCTGAGATAGTCCTGAAAAATAGAGGAGACCTTCCAGATGATCCGTTCCAGCTCACGGAGATGAGGTTTGACGGAGAACGACTCTCTTTCGTGAGCCTCACATTTCCCAAGGATCGAGATGAGTGTTTAATTCTACATCTCAAGCTTGACAAAGAACACCTCAAAGGAACATTCCGTGAAATTGATAATGCTAAAGAGAATGCAATGGAGATCGTATTCAGAAGAGAGTAACGTACAGTGCTGAACAGTGGTAAAAGGGGTCAGGCTCGAATTAAATCTGGCCCAAATTAAACCCAAAAATGTGCTAACTTGCCCTTGCTCCCGACGCAAAAAGCCGCGCGGGAGAAGAGGGGTGTTAGTAGATTATCAAATAAAAAGAGAAAAATGTATGATGATAAAACAGATGGTAAAAGTGACTTTTTTGGTTACTATCTTTATGGTTCTTTTTCATGGAATCATATTAGCTGGCCCAATAAAATATACTGTAGGTGGTCACGTAGCAGCACTTACAGAGGAACTTCTGGATAAAACGATTAGTTTATCTGTGGCAAAAGATTATCAAGCCCTTCAAGAACTTTTAGATTCTAAGATGGTTATAGTTCTAAAAAAAGGACTAAAAGTAGAAGTGGTGGATACAAAACTGTTCAGCGGACAAGTTAAGATACGTTCGTTCGGAACAAATATCGAGCTTTGGACAGTAATTGAAGCACTTACTGATACCAAGGTGAAGGATACAGAAAATACCACAGAAAAAGAGGCAAAAGAATCTGATGGACTGTATAGCTTAAATATCAATGCAACACCTTCGGACAGCATTATCAAGATAATGAACATCACACCAAAATATGAACCCGGCATTAAGTTAAAAACTGGTAAATATGATGTTTTAGTCGCTAAAAATGGTTACAAAGAATGGCGTGAGTGGGTTGAAATTGTAAACTCTAATTTGTCTATAGATGTTTCATTAGAGTCAAAAAGTTCCAACTCTTCAATAGATGAAACTGGAAAAACAAAGCAAAAATGGTATGAAGGTGGAACACTCCATCAGAAAAGTGCATTAATATGGCAGACAGCATCACAAAAAAATAAATTGGCAACATGTGCAGATTTGGTTGCTGTTATGTTGAAACAGAAAATGTTAAAGGAATCCATACAGGAAAAAATTAACTCTGTTGATGACATAAAGTTTTTGGCTACAGAGCTTGTTGTTGGACTTGATGCTGCCTTTAAAAAAAGTCATAATGAAGCTGAAAACAAAAAGCTTTACACGAATCAAAAGGTAAATGAAACTGCAGCAATGTTGGTTATGATGATGGGATGGTTAAAGTAAAAGCTCGGAAATAATTGGGAGCAGAGTAAATTTAATTCTAACTTGGTCTTGCTCCCGACCTTTGGCGGGAGAAGAACGGTGTTCGAGCGCAGATTTTTCAGGAATGACTGATAAAGAAAAGCTCAGGATTTCTGCGGTGGTACAAAAATCATTCATTGAAGTCAATGAAGAAGGAACAGAAGCAGCGGCTGCTACAGCCGTTGTTGCTTCAAGAGGGCGAACCCCTGTATTTCGTGCCGATCATCCCTTTATATTTTGGATTAAAGATAATCGTTCCGGCACGATTCTTTTTTTAGGAAAAATAGTAGAACCAAAGTTAGCGAACGTAGGGTGGGTAGAAAACCCACCAATGTCATTAAATTAAGCCAGCGTAGGGTGGGTAAAAAACCCACCGCACCGAAATACGATAATCATTTTGTGGTGGGTTTGGCTATCCACCCTACGTTTACTCAAACTCCCCCTTCCCCAAAAAGCAAAAAAAGAAATCCGAAGTTTTTTTCAAAAAATCGGATTTCTTGAAGCGAGCGTTGGATGTGTAGGAGCTTCGCAGCCTACCCTTTCCAAATTAATGTTATTACCATATAGATGTTAGGAAGTGCGAACACGCAGGTTCGCCACTACACCCCCTGAATACGTGGAGTTTTGTAGGGGCAGACCTGTGTGTTTGCCCTTAACTTATTGTGATAAGATAACCCGGTTTATCATTTAATTCATTTAATCACGTTCAAAAATGAGTTAATTTCTCAAATCTTAAATTCTGATTCAAAAAATTAATTATTTGGAAAATATAATATGTTACAAAAGTTCAAAGCCACTTTAACTGGTAACCAAATACAATGGCTTGATATAGCAGCCTCGCTAACCAACCAATAAATCAACAACGGTTTATATTATTTTTACTGAACCTGAATCAACCGTTGACGGGATCACTAATGAAACGACTTTTCGTGCATTGAAAGAAATTGAATCTGGAAGCGGCAAAGTCTTTAAAAATGTTGATGAACTCTTTAAGGATTTAGATAATTAATGAAATCTATTCGACGTTCTACTCAATTCAAAAAAGATTATAAGCGTGTCAAGAAATCCTGCAAAAATATAGCAGAATTTCGACAAGTCATTAATAAATTAGCAAATGATGAAGAGCTTGAGCCGAAATATCGTGATCATGCTTTAATTGGAAACTATTCAGGTTGTCGAGAATGTCATATTGAGCCAGATTGGTTGCTAATATACAAAAACTCAATTACTGAACTTGCCCTGTAGGGGCAGAGCTGTGTATCTGCCCTTGGTAAAATTATTTATCTGAACCTCTATATTTCAACAAATGTCTGTCGTACTCGAAAATTTTACCCAAGATTTTGTAGAATTAATTCGTTATACTCAATCTCCGATTGAAAGCGAAGAAGAAGTGTTAGCAACCCTAGGTGGAACGAACCCCATCCTACGCTCGCTAATTTTTCATAAATCACAAAAATCACAGTTCATACTTTATTAAGGGATAAGTCTAATGTCTTATAGTGATTTTAAAACACTAGAACAAGTCAATAAGGACTTAGGGATAGTCATAAAAGCTGAAAATGAGTTATATATTAATGTTGAACCTGTTAAAGTGACTCAATGGTTTATTGATACTAACAATAATTGGGGTCAGAGTAAAATTAATAATTTATAGAAATAACCAAAAAAACTATCAATCAATAAGTAGGTACGCATAAATATTTTAACATTTTTGTTTTATGCTAAAGTATTGATTATTAACGGATTTTTATAATAGAAAATGTTAAAAGACTTTTGTGGACCTACTTATCTATAATTAGTGATAAATAGTTCACGACATAAATTAATGTTACTCTTACATAAATTAATTTCACTCTCGCTAAAGTGATTTGAATAGGTTGCTCTTAGAAATACTATTTTTGGCAAAAATCGTATTTCTTTAAGCCTTTTAAGTTTAAAAACTTGAACATCGGTGGGTTTCGCTATCAATCGGAACCACTATTTCAAAACCAGACTAAAAACGGAATGGCACTTTGAGTTAAGGCGACTGAAACTAAATAAAAAAAAGTGGCTATGGCTAATAAAAAAGCAGTCGCTTGAATCGTTTTAGTTTTTCCACGTTTAAGGGCAATGCTACCAATAATGATATAGATTAATAATGCGATTAATTTTGCGCTTAACCAAGCTTGGCTACCAGGATATTGATGCAATATTATGATTAAAGTGATACCACTGAGTAATAAAGTGGTATCAATAAAAATGGGTAGAATTTTTACCCAACGTTGTTGCAATACAGAATTATCTTGCAACATCCAAATACCCCGTTGGAAAAAAAATAGAAAAGTAAGAACAACACTAGAAACATGAATATTTTTGATTATTGGATACATAAGAATGAAAACAGCTACTTTTAGAGACTGGACATTGACCAGGCTTGATAAAGCCTTTGGGCTTCGTCAAATTTGGGAATGTTCCTTAATGAAAAAATGGGAAAATCAAGAAATTGAAATAGACGATTTCGAGATTGGAATTTTATTATTTTAAATGGTAGTGAATATTTTATTAGTAAGACATATCATGCTGATGATGAGGAAATTTTTGCTATCTTTAAGATGATCAAAGTTTTAAAAAAAATAATTGAAAATTAGGTGAATTTTATGTTATTAAAGCGTAGGGTGGGTTAAATAATGTCTTATAGTGATTTTAAAACACTAGAACAAGTCAATAAGGATTTAGGGATAATCATAAAAGCTGAAAATGAGTTATATATTAATGTTGAACCTGTTGAAGTGACTCAATGGTTTATTGATACGATGAAGATGGCTTATACGAGAGCCATTAGAATCAATACAGAAAGCGCAAGACAGGCTTTGATAGTTGATTTGATGTTGATGGAATTAAACCAGCATGTTAATATAAGCTTTTTCTTGGAAAATACTTTTAATGTTGATAGTAGCAAAGGGTTAACGGGTAATCCTGATGCTATAATAAGTCATAGTGATAACCAGCTATATATCACATCACCGGTTGTTATATTGCTTGAAGCTAAAAAATCAGATTTAGGGAGTGGATTGGCTCAGTGTTTAGCTGAAATGGAAGCGGCTAGAATCTTCAATGAAAAGGAAGGTAATCACATCCCAACTGTATATGGTGTCGTGACTGATGGCGCGTTATGGCAATTCTTATCACTAAAGGATAATATAGCGATTATAGATAGTTATTTGTATCATTTCGGTAATGGTAGCCAAATAGTGGGAATACTGAAATCTTTTTTGAGGGTGGGTAAATAAACCCAGCGCAACCATTCTACACTTTTAGAAATCCGATTTTTTGGAAAAAATCGGATTTCTGCCCTCTTAAATTTTAGGCTTTACCCATTTGCGCTCCCTGTCCATTGCGCCCATAAATATAAAACCCCACAATAGTCATAGCAAACAATAATAACAATCCACTCGTCCAAGCAATAGAAGTAAAGGGATGTTGTGCTATCGTCATTAATTGATAAAAGACGGTGGCGAACATATAAGCTAATCCCGTTGTCCAAACGGCTACAAACACTGTCCAACCCATATTAGTTTCCCGATAAACTGCCGCTATCGCTGCTGCACAAGGAAAATACAATAAAATGAAAAGTAGGTAAGCAAAAGCCCCAATTTGACCGTCAAAGCGCTTAACCATTGCGCCGAAAGTGGCAGCATTGACAGCCTGTTCTTCGGCGGCACTTTCTAAGCTACCCACATCACCGATGTTTAACCCTAATGGATCCAGGATCATATCGGTCACATCACCTAAATTGGCGGGAATCGTAGCAAAGGCTTCGCCAATACCTCCCCAAAAACTAAATGGCTCTTCTTCCTGAGAATCACCACCAGCATCAGACACAGCCAATTGACTATATATTGCATCCAAGGTGCCTACAACGGCTTCTTTAGCTAAGATACCGGTGAAAATGCCCACAGTAGCCGGCCAATTATCTTCCTGAATCCCCATTGGTTCAAAGGCGGGCGTGATGGCGCGTCCAATTTCACTGAGTACCGATTGTTCACTATCTTCATGCCCGAAAGAGCCATCAGTACCCCAAGAATTAAGAAAGGTCAATACGACAACCATTGGTACAATGACTTTACCTGCACGAAAGATAAAACTTTTCAGTCTATCCCATGTGCGTAGCAAAATGCTTTGTAGTGTGGGTAAATGATAAGAAGGTAATTCCATGACAAAAGGGGAACCTTCTCCTTTTAATAAAGTGTTTTTCATAATCAACCCGGTTATCACTGCCACGACTATACCGAATAGATATAAGCCGAAAACTAAATTTTGTCCGCCGATAGGAAAAAAGGCGGCAGCAAACAGGGCATAGACTGGCAAGCGCGCACCGCAAGACATAAAGGGATTCATTAAAATCGTTAAAATACGATCTCGTTGATTTTCTAAAGTGCGGGTTGCCATAATTGCCGGTACGTTGCAACCAAATCCGACAATTAGGGGAACAAAAGATTTCCCAGGCAATCCGATAAAACGCATAAAGCGATCCATGACAAAAGCTGCGCGTGCCATATAGCCAGAGTCTTCTAAAAATGATAAAAACAAATATAGAAAACCAATAATCGGAATAAAAGTAGCAACCACTTGAATACCGCCACCCATACCGCCGGCGGCTATAATAATGAATGCCTCCGGTAAACCTATCGCGCTCAGTAACGCGCCAAAGCCATCGACAAAAATGGTCCCGGACAACATATCGAAAAAATCAATGAATGCGCCCCCGATGTTGATGGTAAACATAAACATCAGATACATCACTACCAGGAAAATAGGTATGCCAAGGGCACGGTTAAGTACGACTTTATCAATTTTATCTGATAGCGTTCTGGTAACTTGACCGGTTTTTTTCACCGTTTTTTCAATAATCGTGGCAATAAAACTATAACGACTATCAGCGATGATGATATCGACTTCTTCGTCTAAATCTTCCTCAATCTGTTCTTGTGAGGCGGTGATAATATCCGTTAAATCTTTTCCCACTAACTGTATGGCAAAACCATCATTTTCTAAAAGTTTCAAACCGACCCAGTGAGCATGGGATTTAATATTATCCGGGAGGCGTTGACTAATAGTTGGCAATAATTTGCCCAGTGCCTTTTCAATCAATTCTGGATATTCCACCCGGAGGGTTGGAATATGTTTGACTTCAGCTGCGGTATCTATCGCCTGCTTTAACTCTTCAATGCCCTCATGTTTTGCTGCACTGATTGGAATGACCGGGACACCCAGTTGTTGGGATAAGGCGGAAATATCAATCTTGATATTGCGTTCCGATGCAATGTCCATCATGTTAAGCGCAATTACCAAGGGGATTTCCATTTCCAATAGCTGAGTGGTCAGATAGAAATTTCGTTCTAAATTAGACGCATCAACAATATTGACAATGAGATCAGGCTCGCCGGAAAGAATATAGTCCTGGGCAATTTTTTCATCTAATGAAGTGGTCCCAGGCACATCAAGGGAATAAGTGCCTGGCAAATCGACTAATTCAATTTCACGCCCTTCATGTTGATAAAAACCTTCCTTACGGTCAACAGTCACCCCAGGCCAATTACCGACATGTTGCCGTGTGCCGGTTAAGACATTAAATAAAGTAGTCTTTCCACAATTAGGATTACCAACAGTTCCGATTACTAAACGTTTCATGTTTCAATCCTCTCAACTAGTAAAGTTTCAGCCTCATCTTTTCGCAGACTGAGGGCAAAACCACGTACCTTAATTTCCACCGGATCGCCCATCGGCGCACAGCGTATCATACTAAACTCAGTCCCTGGGGTTAGCCCCATTGCTAATAATTTTTGTCGATAGGCTTTATTACCTTTTTGCAAACCGGTAATTTTACCTTTGGATCCCACCGCCAAATCACGTAAGCTAATTGCCATGGTCCTGGTCCTCCTGTATTGGCACCACCATAATTTTATTAGCCATGCCATAGCCCAAAGCCAGCCGTGTCTCCCCACAAATGACAACTAAACCGGCACCCCGCTGCAATACTTGCAATTCCATATTTTCTATCATGCCCATTGTAATCAGGCGTTTAGCTAATTTCTTGCCACCCGTCATACCCGCAATTTTCACTAACTCTCCTTCACCCGCCATTGCTAGGGGGAAGGCATGAGCTACGTTTTCGTTTTTCATTAACATTTGTAACTCCTTATCGTTTTGGTTAAAATCTATAATCATAAACGAATTAATAATTATTCTCATTTACATTTTTTATCATATCATATATATTTAAGAAAAGTGAAATTTTTTTGAAATAATTTAGAAATACTATTTTTGGTCGTTCTGAATAGTGATTGCTCCAAAAACCTGTTTGGTATCAAAAACCTGACAGGTTTGTGCAGGATTACCAATAATTGTTAGTTTAAATCTTAATTCTAAATTTTAAATCTTAATTCTAAATCTTAATTCTAAATCTTAATTCTAAATTTTAATCTTAAATTTTGATTTTAACTTAATTTGGGGAAAACTTGGGAGCTTAAATTTCACTTTATCAAACTTCCTGTCTGCACAAACAAAGGATGCACCACAATCCCCGTTTTCTTATCTATATAATCCATTTCAAACCGTTGACGATTCTGATCATCAACCACTTCTACAAATAAAACTAACCAAATCTCAGTCACTCCTAACTTTTTACCATATATGGCTGCTTGTTTAAGGGCTTCACGATAGCCTGGTTGATTAGCAAAACTTTTTAATTCCAAGCCAAACAATTGCCCCGCATAACGTATTAATAAATCAATCGCACCATTACCCGTCGGGAATTCAGGAAAAACTTGTACACCATAATGACGGAAAAAACTAACCAAATAGAGATAAAGATGAAATTGAAAGACTGCTTCAAACACACGTAGATCGTTTTTTCGACGTGGCGCATCTTTCAATACCATCTCTCGATTGGCTTGCAAATATTGCTCATATCGTTGTAACAAACGATGGATATCAATACTTTGCTCAGTAATGGTATCCGACAAATCCTCAAACGGTGAGTATAACCTGTCCATTTTTTGATACAATTCTCTCGCAAAATGGTTAAACAATTGCTTTTGCACATATGGAGAAGCAAATTTGACATAATTTTCACCCAAATTAGCTCGTTCAACTGAAACGACTCCATTCATATAGAGAAAATTGACAATGGGATCATGATAGATAAAATTGACTTTTTCTTCTGTTTGGAATAATTCCAATACATAAGGCTTGTAAGGCTCTTGTTTAGCCTTACTGATGATGTTCAGAATATTGTTATTGGGCAACAAATTGAGGGCAGCCGCATAAACACCTTCAAAAAGTGTCATCGTAGACGAAACACGGCGACTAGTCTAGCAATTACCTTTGGTTCAAGGGCATCAAATTCGTCCAAAATCAAAATCAAAGGCTTCATAAGAGTTTCTCGTTCAAACAAACGATGAAAATCCTTTGAGGAGTCTATGCTTAAGTTCTCCAAGTTCAACTTTTTGATCAATTCCCGAGCAAAGAGTTGAGCCACTATGTCGACATCGTTCTCTTCATAAAGAAATTGCAAACTGAGAAAAACGACATCAAATTGAATACCTTGTTCAATGGTTGATAGCACTTCTTGCATGATCCAAGTTTTGCCTGTTTGGCGTGGTGCCCAGACAGTGATGTAATGTCCACCTTTTTCAGGATTCTTACCCAATAATTGTTGAAAGGCATCATCTATCAATTGCTGACGAGGTACATAATAATGCAATTCTCGATCAATTGGACCATAAGAGGAAAAATTTCGCATGTTTTACTCCAAGTTGGCAAACTTTGCGCTTTGTTGAATTAAATTCAAACTAATGACTTACATTTGGTTTTAATGAACTGAATTAAGGCGCTAGAATGGGTAAAATATTATAGCTAAAAAAATAAACGCTAAAGGTGCTAGAAAAAAGGGCTCAGGCTCAAAGAGTCTCATATTTACCTTTCAAAATGTATCGGTTAGCCTTTTTCAATTCTTTTCTGATATTTCATTAAATATCCAATTAATTGTATTGAAGACTCGTTGCAATTCTGTCGTAGCAGAGATAGCTCTTGAATCTATGGTAAAAACACTATTATCTAATTTTCCAAATTGCCAAAGCACACCAGTTGTCACAATAGCATAACATGTTGTTGCTCCAAGGAAAGATGAAGCTACCATTTCTGCTAATGCTTGTGTCCAGCCTTCATCAAAATTATCTTTTTTCGCTTCTATGACACAAAGTACAGGCCTTGCCATCCCACCATATTTATTTTTTTGTGCAATTAAATAATCAGGTTCTCCAATAAGTCCCTTTTCTTGATCTACATTATAAGAAATATGTGACCAAACTCTTAGTGAGTAATTTGCTACAATTATATCCAAAATCGGTCTTATAATACTCTCACAAATAGCGAACTCAGATATATAGTTGGTATCATTCTTTAAATTTTTTTCTATTATAGAAAGTAATACATCTAAAATTTTAACGGCTTTTTCCTTAACAAATGTGACTTTGTCAGAAGCCTCAATATCAAATTTTGTTGCAACTTCTTCAACCGATTTAAAAGTACCATAAGCCATTTTCATTCACCTTCATCTGTTAAAGGGCCAGGGTCGAATTGTTTTTTAAACATTACAATTTGTATAAAAATCCAAGATTAAAAATTAAATCGAGCCTGGCCCCTTTTTTCCTAAAATGACTTTTGAAGTTTGACTCGCACCACTACGAATATTCAACTCAGTACTGTTAGTTGTAACGATACCACAAACCTCTGCAAAAGCTTGTACTGTCATTAAACTCGCTACGAAAAATAAGACGGAAAGTGGTAAACCTTTGAAAACTTTTTTCATAGTTGATTCTCCTTTAAAAAAAGTGTATTGCTCGTTAATAATAACATAAAATTCATAATTACAAAGCAAATCAAGCAAGCGTTGGGTGCGTCCGAATGAATTTAGTTTTTAAGTAGGGTGGGCAATGTCTTTTTATTGCCCACATTCCTCATTTGAAAAGTTCAGCGAGCGTAGGGTGGTTTAAAGTTAAACCCACCACCATTTTTTAAACGAGCACAACCGGATAAGTACAACGGATTAGGGAATACAACGGATTGCGTGAGGGCAACCGATTATTTTTAGAAGAAAAAATCAGTTGAATTCTTAAATCCGTTGTACTCACCTATCACAATCCATTATAAGCCGGGTAGTCATTATTTCGGTGGGCAAATAAACACTTGCCCACCCTACCTGACTACGCTCGCTGATAGATTAATTTGCTAGAAATTTCTATATTTTGTTTAATCAACGAATTGATAATTTCATTTAAAGAAAACTTATTACCTTTATTTTGGATATTTTTCAGAAAAAATTCTTTCACTTCTTGATCTAAATAGATTGGAATATCTAGTTCCTCTATTGGACGATAAAATTTACCTTGTTCGGCATTGGTAAAATCATATTCTTTTTTCATTTTGGACACCTTTTTTGATAGGTTTGTTTTTCTCTTTTTGTGGCTCTTCTAGCACTGATAATTCTAACAAACTCTATGCCATCATTATATCTAAAAGTATGCACAATAACCAGAATCATTTCATTTAATGATTTTCCTAATAATATCCATCTGTCTTCATTTTCCGAATGTTCATTATCGTATTGATTTAAAGCAAACGGATCAGCAAATACGTATGAAGCCTGCTCAAATGTTATCCCATGTTTTTGTATATTGATTTTTTCTTTATTGGTATCCCATTCAAATTTCATGTTTAGTATTATAGGTTAAATTTGACTCTATGCGAATCTTAACAGTTTGTGGGGCATAACATTCGGTGGGTAGGCAACAACGTTGCCCACCTACTTACTAATCAGTTATAACATGATTTTTATTAATGAAATATTATACAGACTTAAAAAATATTTGTCAAACTTTTTTTACCTTAAAAATAAAACGTCCACTACGATAACAACCTGCCCCTTTTGGGAGACGACGTTGTGTTGGTTTAAAGTTGTGCGGTAGTTCTTGCGCCAGCAAAATGACTTTGAAAGACTTTTTAAACCAATCTTTGTAACATTTTGGAATTTTAATCACGTCATCACACGATTCATAATTAAATTCAATTGCTTCCATTTTGCTCTCCCTTTCATTAAAACTTTTTAGGTAAATCAATATCACAGTATTTGCTTGTTTCAATCTGATTTTCAGTATAACAGATTAACACCCAGCCCTTTAAACAATCCCTTCATTGAAATCTCATCAAATCATCAACGTTGATCTTGCTTCGCGAGTGACTGTGTTTCCATAAATAAAAAAAGCCCCAAGTTAAACGACTTGAGGCTTTAAGTTGGTTTGGGGAAGGGTGTTTTGAAATTTTACCATTTTGCCTGTTAGTGGTGGGCAAAAAAAAGACGTTGTCCACCCTACGCTTGCTGAATCAAATTATAGGGTGATTATCGTTATTACGTGAGCCAAATACTTGATTAAAAAAATCTTCTTGGTTAAGTGTCGCCTGCCACTTTCGATGCCGTTCTACCGATTCTAAGCGTGGCTTCTGAGGCAAATTGAGAAAACGCATGGTTTCCACTGGTCCAAGTGCTTTAGTGCAACTAGGGCTTGTTCAACCAAATTTTCTTCTGAAAGGTATTGCATTGCTTTCATCTTAAATTCTCCTTTTCACAATAAGCTAGCGGAGTGCCATACCAAACGGTTGCTTGAACCCGACGACATTGTTTTAATAGACGATCATCTACGGTTACAAAATCAGCCCTGCTTTCTAATTGAATCCGAACTTGACGCTGATCATCAAACGGACGGCTCAAGGCGCAAATATCCAAATAAACCCGTTTTGGTACAAAATATTTTGTTCCAGTAGTCATACGTTTTTCCAGTTCCTGCGTTTTTTGAATCAAACTGAAAGATTATGAATATAGTCTATTTTCGATTTTAACTCATTACCTTTAGATTAGTAGAGCAAAATGATGTGTTAGTATAACACGCCTTTCGGAAAAAAGCCCCTTGTCATGATTAGACTTGGGGCTTTTATAAACGCCATCCAGCATAAAATGTGGTCTGTCCACTATTTTATTTGGTATTTCCATAAATAAAAAAAAGCCCCAAGTTAAAGAGATGACCGGGTTTATCCGTATCATCCCCGGATGCGGCGTAAAGTACACCAGTCTTGTTTATAGCAAGAGCCTCAATGTCTTTGCCTTCTTTCAAAGAGCCAAGCGTATTGACTTCATGCGTCAGGATTGACAGTAAATAATTGGCTGTCGTTTAAGCCACCGTCGTTGACACCGTAGAGTTGGCATGCCCCCTCTGCCTGGCTAATTGTTGGGGCGGCTAACCCTAACGCGCCGGCTAGGCATAAGCCGGTAGTGAGTTTTTGGTTTCGCATAATTTTTAAATCCTCAAAAGTAATGTGTTGACATAAATATATTAACAGTTACAAAAGAAGTGACTTTTTATGAAAAAAGTGACTTTTTGTGATTTCATTGGTATGCCACATCTAATTTAAAAAACTTAGGTGTAGCGCAATGATGGAGAAACTGCTTATCCGATACCAAGTCATCATAAGAATTCTTGGTGACTTTTACTAAAAAGTTGAAATGAAACAATGACTTAACTTATGCCTTGCCGAAGTCGTGCATTTTCATGCTGTGGCTATTATAGCCTGAGTCATATGAGTTTGCACTTTTTAATACATCTACTCATAATTTTCAATTTGAACTTCTTCTTCATATTCTGCTTCATCCTCAATTTCATCTACTTTCTGAAGTATTTCCTTCAAAGTAACAGAAGTAACTTGCTTAAATCCATCGTCAAGGTGAATTTTTAGGGTCGAAATTGTATAATCACATTTTTTGGCACAGTCGTTTTTGACGACCCCCCAGCATATTTCAATAGGCTGTAATTCAGGGTGATATTGGGGTGTTCGTATAATTGTATGTCCGGCATTTTTGGCAATAGTGTCCAATATATATTTTGGTTTTGGACATAATGCTCTACATTTTTTATAGAGTTCTGGTTTAAGCATATCATCATCATATTCTGATGGGTGGTATGATTTAAGCCATTTTTGTCATTCTACTTTAAGTGACTGTGGGGTTGGAAAAGCATCCTCAACATAAAGATTATGATATTTAGCATTATCCATAAATATCAATGAGTTCTTCGGTATATTTGGTAAAAGTTGTTCTTGGATTAACGAAGAGAAATTTTTATAGTCCATTTGACCATGGTAATCACCTGTAGATTGCTTAGCTTGAAAAACTAATTTTGCATTTGGAACCCAACCATCTTTTGTTACTGCATTGACTATAATTAGCCTAACTCCTTTTCCTGAAGGCTTATTTACCCATGGACCATCATCTGTAAAATACCAAGTCGAATCGAACGAATGATTAACATTGATATAACTTTCATCTAAATATACTTCGGGTCGAATTGTACTACCATTTTTTGTACTTTTTCTATTAGCTATTTTTTTCGTAAATATTCCCTTCTAGCTATTATGACATAATCTCTTTTCCTTAATACGCTACGTCTTTTAGATATTCCATATATGAACCCCATTCTTTTTAATGTGCGCCATAATGTCTTTTCAGGAATTTCTATGTTATATTCCTGATATATCCAACCACATAATGAACGCTGACTCACATGTTGCCCATTACAATTTAATTCACGTATTCTCTGGCGAATGACGGTTTCTAATGGTGAAGATATCAGAAATGGCGGTTTACCTCTATTTGTTGATGGTGAGTCAACTTTTCCCGTTCGATTATATTCTGAAAGGATACTTTTTACTGTTCGGAGACTGACATTCAATCCTGAAGCAACTCGCTTTGCTGACTTTTTAGTTGAAACAGTCTCACCATCAAGTTTTTCTTGATCATATGACTGTTTGAGAGTAACTATAAACTCTCTTTGCTCTTGTGTATACGCCTTGCCTTTAGACATTTATTATACCTGAAACTATTATAATTCTTATGTACCTGCAGGCGCATTATAAGCAATAAATACAATTAGTGCAAACTCATATGACTCAGGTCAATCGGTCGAAGTGATAAACAAATCTTTAATGAACACTTAGCCAATTTACCAAAAGAACGACAACGTCTCTTGCTGATAGACGAAGCAGATGTCTTTATTCGTAGAGAAATTGTGGAAGATTATCCCACACTCAGTCATTTTCGTAATCTCAGCGAAGAAGGGCAATGTTATTTTATCATTGCAGGATTTTGGGATTTATATGAAGCCGCAGTATTAAATTATCATTCCCCGATCAAAAATTTTGGTGAATCTATCACCATTGGCGCATTAGAATTAGAAGCCTGTTGGAAATTAGCCATAGAACCCTTGAAAATGCTAGGTATTGACTATGCTAAAGAGGAATTAATAGAACAAATCATCATAAAAACAAGGCAGCGAGCAAACTTGATGGCAACTGTTTGCGACGAAATGTTGAAAAATTTACCTGCTGAAGCACAGGTACTGACAAAAAAAGAGATCATTTGCGCCCTAAAAAATCAAGCCATTTCAGAGGCATTGGGGGGATGGAGTCAACTAACCGATGATAAACAGGCTGCCTGTTTGGACCGTATTATTGTTTATGCCACCGTAAAAAAGGGAAAATTTAAGCTATCTGAAATAATGACGCTATTGGATCAATATCAATATGATTATACGACTGAGCAACTCATGCAATCTTTAACCCGTTTAGAGTTAGCATTTATTATTCGACGTGATGAAGAAAGCATTTATCATTATTGTGTTCCTCTATTTCGGGAAATGTTGCTGAGACAAGAAGTAGATAGATTGTTAAAACATGAGTTCTTGAACTAATTATTGTAGCCATGTAGGATGGGCAAACGTATTTTTGTTTGCCCCCATCTAAAGCTAACACTTTAAACTTTCCACCCAAACTTGTTTCTTCTCCACCACCACGCCAATTCCCCAAATCTTTTTTACTCCCAAATCTCGCAGCTCGGTTGCATACTGCTTATCTTTAATTTGCTTTAAAGCACTTTTCATCGCCTCAGTTTCACTCTTCTCTTTCGGACGATTTACCTTTTTAAACTCAAAAATAAACCCATGTTCCGTTTTTTGATGAGGAATCATCAGCACATCATAACGCCCATAACCGGATTCTCGATTAGAACGAATGATATAATGATCCGTTAAATGTGTCAACAACCCTAAAACAAAAGCATGATAAACCTTTTCCGGTTCATCACCCGCCGTATCATGGTAACTTAAAATCGCTAACACCATTTCTCTCAGCAGTTCGCCAAAGGTCTCAAAATCAGTTTTTATCAAAGCCGATAGCAAATGCTGTAATCGCCGACTCCCAATCGTTTTTTGGAGCCATTGTTTAATCGTCTGGCGATAAAATGAACGCACTTCAAGATTAGGAATCGTTATTTCATAAATCGGTTCTTCCTCATTAAATGTCATCGAGACCGGTTTCAGATAACCACTGAACACCAAAAGACTCCAAATATTCTGCTCGCTATATTCCAAGTCGCGCAATACAATATTCTCATTTAAGGGAGTGGTTATTGTCCCGCCGGCGAGTAAAGTTTCAATCTGTTCCTGAAAATCCGGTTCGGTGCGTGTGATTAAATCTCGTAACAGAGATTCACTCGCAGTATTAATCCAATAAGGGCGTGGAAAGCGATCTTCACTCATTAAAAAATTAATGATTGACCAAGGATTATAAATCACTCGGTTCCCAAATAAGTAACCATTATACCACTTTTTCAAAACCGCGATCAACAACTCCGCCTTCCCCAAAGAAAAGTCCTGGCTTAACTTGTCAATTTCAGCCTCAGTAAATCCAAAACAACTATCAAATTCAGAGCGCAACAAAGACAACACATCCAAATTATTCAAATCCGAAAAAATGGATTCCTTCGCCACTCTCAAAACCCCGGTCACAAGTCCTTTCTCCAGATCAGAATTATCTTTCAGGGCATTGCCCAGCAACAGCTTCATAAATAGGACAATCTCATCATAATACCCATGTTCACGTCCCGCATGGATAGGCGCATCATATTCATCCAACAAAACAATAACCCGTTTTCCTGTTTGTTGATGATGTAGTTGCATCAAAAAGCTGATGGCATTTTCCCAATCTCTTGATTGCCCTTTTTCTCGAATCAAGTTGTCATAGAGTTGTTTATCTTCTTGGTTTAGTGTTTGGTAAACCAATGGTTTATGTTCCTGATAAGATTTTAGCAACACACCCCGAATTTCAGATAAACACTTTTCAAAGCTGGGTCCCTTACAACTTTTGAAGCTCAAAAAAATAACAGGATATTCTCCTTGATGCGCCATTATTTCCGGTTTTTGCTCAATGGCTAACCCCTTAAATAAATGAGCCAAACTTTCTTCGCGTTTTTCCAGAAAATAGCGAAGCATAGACATATTTAAGGTCTTGCCAAACCGTCGTGGGCGCGGGAGTAGCAAAACCTCTGAACTCCGTTCGATGACATCTTGGATAAATAAACTTTTATCAATATAGTAATAATCATTTTCACGGAGTTTTTTAAAATCGGATAAACCAATGGGTAATTTCATATCAGTTATCATCCTTATTATCAATACGACATTTTTTATAACTTGATGTTCAAGTTTTTTTCGTGATCGCCGAAAGCATGTAGGGTGGACAAACGTATTTTTGTTTGCCCCATCTAAAGCTAACACTTTAAACTTTCCACCCAAACTTGTTTCTTCTCCACCACCACGCCAATTCCCAAAATCAGAAAAAGAATAATTGGGAATAATTGGGGTCAGAGTAAAATTAAATCTCGTGGGAACGCATTTGCGACGCGTCAGCGCAATGCCATTAAGTATCGGGCCGACACTTTCGGTTCGCCTCTACAAAACTCCACGTATTAAGGGACTTTCGGTGCTAACCACCGCGAACGCCCGCTGCGATACTTAATGGCAGTGACGCGTCAGCGTCGCGATTTGTCGAATCACAAACACTGGACGCTGGCGCTTGGGAACCAAAAAAAACCACCACAACCCTTCAATAAATGAAACATGATTTAAGTCAATATTGTGAGTGGGGTTTTCTAGCCTACGCTCCAATGCCATTTGCCCAGACGGATTGCATTTCAGGGTATAAATCAGCGACTGTTTTGTTCCAAAACAATTCTTGTTTCATTTCTAAGTAATCTGTTTGACTCGAAAAATTGTCTCGGATAAGCGGTTTTCGTTAAACCTAAGGAAGCTGATAAAATAACTTCCCGTTTTTAAGATTTAAGGATGACTTTATAAGTACCATATTGAAAATAATCTTCAGGAAGTTATTTTATTCGCATCCCTAAGTAGTTTACAAGTATTTGTACCGCTTCATCATCATTTTATCATCACAAGTAATAAGCGCATCGACTTGTAATTGTTCTGCATAAGCTAAGTGTAGTGCACCTACACCTTTTATGCCATACTGTTGTTCTATTTCTTCAATCGGCACGTTGCATTTAAAAACAGAGTGTTGTATTTTTTCCTATATGATACTATAGATATTCAGATAAATATTTTGGCTTTAAGACCTGCCATGTTTTGAAAACTTGGCAGGTTTGATAACTTTTATTTTCCTGAAAAGGGCGGCGACGAGTCGTTCCTTATGTTGACCAGTTTAAGTTGCCCAAGTTGCCCGGTTTGGAAACGAATAACTCAACTGATAACTAA
>Ga0190358_1000129_pt1 | contig 27810 bp, 18 predicted proteins | sample 48721812_MG_FD_161666 | JGI IMG/M metagenome (GOLD analysis project Ga0190358, IMG submission 161666) | Hydrothermal vent microbial mat bacterial communities from Southern Trench, Guaymas Basin, Mexico - 4872-18-1-2_MG | ecosystem: Environmental > Aquatic > Marine > Hydrothermal vents >... | reverse complement strand
AAAATGATAACCACTCATTTTATGCCCTGACCTTTCGCACGATTTATCCTTATAAATCAATGCTTTGGGCCAAACGGGTCGCACCACCGCTCTTCTCCCGCCAAAGGTCGGGAGCAAGGGTAAGTTAGAATTATTTTTAATTAACTAGACTTTTGTATCCTTCAATAGCACAGTTTTTTTGGAATTAAGGAGTGCCTCTAGCTCTTTAATTTCTCTTTGAAACGAAATGCTTGCAATTACTATATTCAAATAACATTGTGCATTATAGGTAAATTTTAATTCCAGATTATTATCTGTTGGTAAATCAACTTTAATATTGTGATAAAGAAATCTTTCTGTAACAGGTAATATCCATGAAAAATAGCTGACAAACTTATGACCTCCATCAAATTCAACACAACTATCTGTTTCATTTATCATATGTTTATCAGAATATGCTTTTTTTATTAATTCTTTCAAGTTGATAGAAACCGAATTAAGCTTAATAATTTTGGTATATTGCAATCCACTGTTTAATATAAAAATTATTTTCTTATTATCTGTCCAAATAGCCATTATACCTTCCATTTTCAGCCTAACTACTTATTATAAGGCCAATTCGCCCTCATATTCCTAGATATTGACCGACAATTCAGGCCAATTTGCCCTCATATTGAATATCCTGTCATTTTGCCCGCATATTACATACCATGGGACCGGAAATTCAGGCCAGTTTGCCCGATTAAAAAATTATCCTGTCAAATCCACCTAATAATAGGTATAATCAGGCATATTTGCCCGTATATTCAATATTATCGACAATTCAGGCCAGTTTGCCCTGTTAAAAAATTATCTTGTCAAATAGACTTGACGTTATCTACCAAAACAAGCATACTGATCATCTAAGCTCAATATAAGTTCATTGTAATTTAAAATTAGCTCTATGTCAAACGAAAATCAAAAAAAATAATTTGCTAACAGAAATGCGAAATTTTATGCGCCGTTTGCATTATTCTATCCACACAGAAAATGCGTATTGTGACTGGGTTGCTAAATATATCCATTTCCACAAAATGCAAGTGTTCAGTCAGCCTGGAAATAAATTGATCTCACTTTGTCCAGAACAAAGTTTCAAGGCTAAAATCCTAAAGGGGACTGATATCGGTTCTAACTAAACTTAACTGCTTGTTTTATAAGGAAAATTTTAATTTATGCGATATGGGCTTTTTTTAGGTTGGTTGGATGTTTTTACCCCACTTTGTCTGAGATCGTCGCTTGTAGGCAATCTGAGAGCGTCGCTTTAAATGTGTGTAAAATTCGTTGTATTGCGTTTTATTATTGTTTTGAGTTTTTTAAAAATAATTAAGGCGTTCGTTGCTTGTAAGCTATTTTAGATGTTTATTTTTAGTTTTTTGTGTCGTTAGAACTCAAATTTTAAGTGAGCGTAGTGACAGTAGGGTGGGTAGCCAGGTAGCCCACTATTTCATTAAAACCGAAAATGATTCACAAATGCCTTATGAAATAAAAGCTGATGCACACAAAAACACGTTTGCCCACCCTACCTGGCTTAAAAATATTTTTTGTACGATTTTCAATAAATTACAATCTAATTGCCATTTTTAGGTGGTATATTATTTTTTGCGAGTTGCCTAAGCCAGGGCATTTGTGGTGGTTCGCCCCATATTTAGTTAGAATAAAGGAAGTTTTACTCTGAACGGTCAGGGGAAGGCGTTTCAACTATCAAACGCCTATCTGCATTCCACACAATTTCAACTAATTTTGCCTGATTAAGAGCCTCAATCGGTGAAATATCACTCCCGGACTTGGGTTCAAAAACATACTGGATACTGGACATATTTTGAAAAGAACACAAAGTTTGCCCCTGTCTGTCATTAGTACCGGCTTGACAATCGATAATTTTTTCACGACTTTTAAATACCTGAGCATAAGCCGCCCCCATTTTGGCTTGAGCAGGTAGTAATACCTTATCATCGAATATGTGGATACGAGCAATTTTCCCCCTATTTTGGTTGGAGTAAATTTCTATCACGCTTTCTTGACGATTGAGTTTAAAGTGGGCTGGCTTGACCAATTTTTTAACATACTTCACGCTATAATCAGGTAAAGCCCTGGTTATCGTCTTTTCGTCAAAATCACTATCGGGATTAAGATAACCAACGCTTTGCGGTGTTATCAACAGGCTGCTATCAAGCGATTTAAAAAAGAAAAATATTGTTCCCTCCCAATAACTAAGCATTAGCTCATTGTTCACGACAACAAATTCCCGATCTTCACCAAGCCAACTATCGCTTTGACAAGCGATACTCACCAACTGAATTTCTTCTTCAACAATACCGAGACGGTGCGGTGTGATTTTATAACCAATTAAAAAGTATCCCTCTGCATTTTCCGTGGTAACTTGATAATTAAACTGATGGCATGTTTGGATCGTTTTATCATCAGCCAAGGTAGCAGATTGATGCGCTGTAAATTTAGCTACCTTGCCAACCCAGTTTTTCATATTAACCTGAGACATTGCAGGATAACCCACCACTTGATAGCTAACAACCTGCCATGAACCTTCAATGGGTAATATCGGTTTTGCAACCGCACTATGCCCGTAAAATAGACACATCACAACAAAAATAACATTTTTCATAAGTCACCTTATAAGTTAAGCTGTTTCATTACTCCAATTAACCATTAACATCTTTATTATTCTGTTTAGCCTGAAGATTTATAACATAAGCTAACAACTTGGCTTGTTCCGTCAGTATGATTTTACTAATTTCTTGGACCAATTTTAAGCTGTCATTAACACTAATACCGGCTTGCGGTCCTATAGGCGTTACTGGCTTCTGAATAGGCGTTTTCTGAGGCGTGTCCTTATTATCAAGTTCCGTAAGCACCGTTTTTGGCTTTGAAAAGAAATTCACAATAGAGTGCAGTAGGATAATAAGGATAATAAGAACGAGCGAAGCTACTGAAAGATTGGTGATTAATGTCTTCAGTTGTTGATTAATAAAAACTCTTTTTCTAGCAATGCTTTTATCAACATCATCAATATAAACCCCCGTTCCTATTATCCAATCTAATGGTTTATACAATTTCACGTAAGACAATTTAGGCACATCTTTTATGGTACCCCTTAAAGTGGGCTTGTCCCAGGTATACTGAATATAACCACTGCCTTTTTCTTTACAAATGTTAATAAGGGAACTAATCACATTTCCAAGCTTGTCAAGATGACCGCCGGCTAATACAATATTTTCAATTGAAGATGCAATTGGATACATATAGAACTTAGGAGCAGACTCATCGGTATTATTTATCCAAAAAAAACCAATGCCATTGTTATATCTCATTTGTCTGAGTTCTTCTTTACTTTTTTCAATACCATCTAAAATCGCATCATTCACATAAAAATCTGTACCAATGACCCAATTCCATGGCGTAAACTGTCTAACATAAGACAATTTAGGCACATCAGTCTTTGAACCATCTTGAATCGTTTTTGGCCATAAATAATCGACAAAGCCTCCCCCAGACTGTTTGGACACTTCAACAAACGCTGCAAAAAGATTTTGTTCCTTACCCATCGCACAATTATACTTAGGATTGTCCATCACCTGACCATTAAGTGACGGATTCAATGGGTGCATAATCATCGATGGATAAGGCTCATTCGTATCATTAATCCAAATATATCCACGACCATTATCATATCTAATTTTTTCAATCGATTTTTGAGCTTCTAATTGAGCTTCTATAAGAGTCAACTTTCCGTTTTCAACCGCCTGTGCTTTTATTTTCAGGATCGTCTCAACAATATCAATAATATTAATCAAACGATAGCCATAGTGTTTTTCTAAATACTTCTTCTCCATAGATTTTTTATAGTTAGAATCAATGGTTGAATAAGCAACATCTACAAAGTTTTTGAGATTTTGTCTCACTTCATGAATCTCTTCTTCTTTGTATTTAGCGAGAAGTTCATCGGCTCTTTGTGTGGCACCATAAATAGTATAAGCTATGAATATAATTATTAATATTATCACTTCAAAAATAGTGCTTTTCATAATGGTTTATTGCTATAGTTATATTCAGTCTGTATTAGGATAATTCAGATGTAAGTTATATGAACCTATCCGGCCCTATTCGTTTTTGAGCTTAGAAATCCTATTTTTAAAAAATCTGATTTTTTAAACCTCGTTTTAGGTTCATCTATCAATTATAGTGGATTGTGGTAATTAATCAATATTTATTTTTAAACGAAATGGTTGAAATTTGGAATTTGATTTCTAATGAGTTAAGAATCATCTTGACTACTACAAAATTGTGAATTTTATGTTGTGGTTATGAATTATCAACAATGAATTATATTTTAAAGCATTTTGATACTGTACTTATAAAATTTAATATTACCTCAAATGTCATAGAGGGTTTATCTGTAGAAATTATTAAGATTGATAACAAGTCATTTCTTCCCATTGACTTAGAGCAGACAAATAATGGTTTGCTGAAATGGCTCAAAAGACGTGTCATACCCAAAAATAGAGCGTTTGTTGAAAGTTTTTTGACAAAACTTGGACTGAGTGTTAATGATACCAAGGGAATAATCGATATTTGCAAAGGGTTATCGCTTAATGATTGCTACTGGATAGTAGATGAGACTTTTGACGGCACCTTTGATAAATACAATTTATATGACAATCGTTTCGATAGTATATTATCAATGATAGCTTTCACAGGCTATGGTGACACAATACGAAGTGATTTTGCTTCTACGCCAGAGCTAACAACAGACGGTATGCTGGCTAAATGTTGGCGCAGGGTAAATGGCAAGATAACCCTTTATAAAGCGGGTTCTTTTGGTGCAGCAAATACTGGAAATGAGCCGTATTCCGAGTTTTATGCATTTCAAATAGCTGAAACAATGGGAATGAACGCTGTAGAATACAAATTAAGTAAATGGAAAGGGCGGCTTTGCTCAACATGCGAATTGTTTACAAACACAAAACTGGCGTATATTCCAACCGGTAGAATTGTGACAGGATGGGGAGCCGTTATGGAATATTACAAGGCACTTGGTGAAAGCTATTATGAGTCACTTGTAGATATGCTGATTTTTGATGCCGTCATTTGCAATATGGATAGACATTTTAGCAACTTCGGTTTAATTATAGATAACAAAACCAACGAAATCGTAGAAACAGCACCTATATTTGATAACGGTTTATCGCTTTTCAACTATGCAATGGAAGATGATTTACAAAATATTGATGCTTACGCTAAAACGAGATTGATGGCAACTTCACAGGATTTCATGACATTTGCAAAAGAAGTGATAAATAAAGAACAGAAGAAAAAATTACGAAAGTTAATCACTTTCAAATTCCAAAAACATTCACGATATAATTTACCGGCAAATCGGTTGAAAATTATAGAAGAATTTATCCAAAGAAGAGTACAAGAACTTTTAATGATATAAAAACAGTAGGATTTATTTAAGGGCAAAAAAAAACCTATCAGGTTTAATGGCGAATCAAGAAATCCGATTTTTTGAAAAATCGGATTTCTAAACTTTAGGGCTGAGGATTCCAACTTTCCTGATTGCCCTACTCTATTATAGTAGCATCAATCGTCTTCAAATTATAAACGACGGTGCCATCTTCTAAACGATAGCCAAAGTAGATATTCAGTACACCCGTAAAATCAAAGAATCCACTGTATATCTCGATATCTTCAATTTCCCATAAAGATTCAATTTCCCTAAAAGTTACCAGGTTCGCAATCTCTTCATCCCAAAGATGAATATCATCTTCCGTATCGATCATATAGAAAAGCGGTTTACGCCTGGGAGAAGTTAAGGGCTTATAAGCGGCGCAAATTAAAATTTCTGCACGCAGTCCAATATGCGCCGGTTCAACTTGAATACGACTATAAATTGTTATTGAGTCAGAACGCGACAGTTCATTTTGCAATTTAAAATCACCGTCATTAACAGAGCTACCCCCTATCATAAGGGCTTGTGTCTCCACTTCACCAGCCGGATTGATAGCCACAGCATTCTCCATCTTAACAACGCCATCACCCAACGTTACATCATTAGGCAATTCTACATTAGAACCTATAATGATATGCGAAAGATGACTATTTCTCATAACTTTAAGCGACTCTAGCAGGGCTGGATATTGAGGATCACCTTCAATCTGCCCTTTTAATGCGCCACCAATAATACGAGTGTTAGGCATGAGGGATACATCTTCAAAATAGCCATTAACTTCGCTATTATTGAAAATGCTACCACCCAGGTAACCACCTCTCACAAAAGCCCCCCGAAAATCAATATCAATCAAAGTCCCTTCACTGATGATATAGCTAGTCAATATGCCACCTATTAATACCGCTTCCGGTTTAATCATCAGGTTAGCAACCCAGCTATTGTTTTCAAGTTGTGAGCCTGATTCAAGAATGAAATTAGTCACCCAGCCATTATTTTCAAGCGTACCTTTTAGAGTACCTCCATCAATGTGACCACTTTCACTGACTTTCAAATCCGTTATCGTGATGTTCTTAGCACTGCACTCGTATTTCATTTCACCTTTTTCAGGGCAAATGCGAATAACCGGTGTATTAGGACCATTTATGCCAGGAACAATCTCAACATCATCATTCTCATTATCAACAATGGTCACCATCAGTGTTGTTGACTCTAAAATAGCATCGCCTGTGACTTTCACTAACTTGAGATTCAAAATCTCATCGCCTTCAAATTCATCATCATCTATTAGAGTGATCATCAATTCTTTAGCATCGCTATCCCCATCAAACCAGGTGAGCGTGTGACTGTTTATCTCAAAATCTTGCCCCGCAATGGCGATTTGACTTTGATTCAGTCCAAGTGTTTCAACTTTTACGCTCACTTCACCATCACTTCCTTCAAGGCGTTGGACTGTAAGCCTATAAAAGCCTGCATTTTCATCAACCTTATCAGAATTGTCCGGGGAAATTTGTATTTTACCTGGATGACTGAGTGGGGGCACCGGCTCATCTGTGTTTGTCGCCGTAGGCTGCGGATTAATCTGTGGCTCATCAACATCAGTTGAATCAGTTGACGGCGAATTAACCGGCTCGGTTGATTCATCATCAGTAACGGTTACAGCATCTGGATTGGTATCCGCTTGATCTATATCATTATCTGTGTTTGTCGCCGTTGGCTGCGGATTAATTTGTGGCTCATCAACATCAGTTGAATTAGTTGACGGCGAATTAACCGGTTCGATTGAATCATCATTAGCAACGATTACAGCATCATCTGGATTGGTATCCGCTTGATCTATATCATTATCTGTGTTTGTCGCCGTTGGCTGCGGATTAATTTGTGGCTCATCAACATCAGTTGAATCAGTTGGCGGCGAATTAACCGGCTCGGTTGAATCATCATCAGCAACGGTTACAGGTTCAGGCAGGGCAGACTGATAGACGCTCAAAAAACCATAGTCTTTGGCATCTTTTACAGTTTCACCGCCAGTTGTCACCGTAATATGATACAATTTTTTAAGGGCTGAACTATCAACACTTAATACGACAGTTAGCGAATTTTCACTGTGAACCGTCATTTCTTTAACGGTAATATGATTATCCCCAAAATCGACGACTGAACTTTCATCAAAATGGGCACCGACGGCATAAAGCGTGACAGTAGCATTGTTTGCGCCCTGTTTAACACTTGAAGGAACTATACTAATGATTTCTGGCAGGGCAGAAGGCTCTGTGATATAGAGTACACCTGTCACCGTTTCAGTGGTCCCATCATTGAGCGGTGTTGTCACCGTGATATCATGTTGAGTCTGCGCGTTGATTTCTGCCTGCACGGTCACATTGATAATCAATTCTTCGCTGGAAACAAACTCAACCGTATTAACTTTAATACCAGTGGTATTGATTGCGACTTGGCTGGTAGTATTGAAATTGGCATTTTTCGCTTTGATGCTGAGGGCGGCAGTGCTATCCTGGGGCAATTCTTGAATCTTGGTGAGAGTCAACTCACCGCCGATGGTATCAAACCCCTTACCAAAAGCGGCAGCCATTTTAACAGGATCATCAATAGGGGTACATTCCGTATTGACTGATTGAGCGACATCACACCAAATATTAACGGCATCATTGGCTTGCCCTGATGCAAACCATAGCGCCCCTAATAGTATTAAAGGCGTGTTTTTAAGGAAAGGGTTGTGTTTTAACATGATGAACCTCTTTGGTTTTAGTATAGTTTGTCAGATAAATATTTTGGCCTAAAGACCTGACAGGTTTCGGAAACCTGTCAGGTCTGAGAACTTTTATTTTTCTGAAAGCCTATAGTTATCATTATTTTTATCCACTCAATAAAAGGAGCAATATGACTAAAATAGAAAAATCCTTTAATATTTTTGTAGATGTTGATGATACGTTTGTCCGCAGTTATGGTACGAAGCGAATCCCAATAACGGCAACCATTAATCATCTGAAAAACCTTAAAAAAGATGGTGCTATTCTGTTCTGTTGGAGTAGCGGGGGTGCGGATTACGCACAACAAAGTGCTGAAGAATTTGGAATTGCCAACCTTTTTACGGCTTTTCTGCCAAAACCACAAATTCTTATTGATGATCAAAGCATCCAAAATTGGAAAAAACTTCTTCAAGTACATACTTTATCATGTTCAAATAAAACCTTAGAAAATTATCAATCAGAGCTGGAACGATAAGATAGCTATCCTGATGAGCTATGAATTTCCTTTGAGCCATCATTTTGATAAAAATCTCAAAGCTGAAGTTTTTTCAGTGTTTCCTGATGGATACTAACTAGAATGTGTTCTAATAGCTCCATGCTTTTCGGGTTCATAACCAATCGGCCAAACCGTTTGTTGATCAAAAACTGCCCCTTTGAAAAAAGCTTCTTCTAATCGTTGGCAAAGCATGATGGCACCTTTTAAATTAGAATGATTGAAAATAGTGCCACCCACATCCGCCTGGGCCATATCAGCTTGTTGCAAATTAGCATGACTAAAATCAGCAAAGATAGGGGTTGATTTATTCAACTTGCACTTTCTTAAATCTGCATACCTTAAATCGGCTGTCATCAAGGAACTGCCCGTTAAATCAGCTTGTACCAAGATAACGTTATGCATTAAAGCACCTCTTAAATTTGCTTGTCGCAAGCAAGTGCCAGTCAGGTTAAAACCTTCTAAAAGAGCACGATGTAAATCTAAACCATCAAGCACTATATTTTCTAAGGTATCTGCTAGTATTTCTACGTTATGTCCTGTTTGACAATGAATGATAATCATCGGCTACTTATTTCCCCAATCGACAGGATCGATTTGTATTTTTTGGATCGGTTGAATTTGAAAAACTTTACTTGGAGCCATTTTACTTGCTTGCACCTCTGGCATATAGTTCCTTGCATTTTACCAGCAATATAGCGATGGTTGCCATCTACGATGACATCACCATCTATTTTAATAGGAGGTGCTTTTTCTCCTGCATTTAAACGAGCCACATATCTTTGAATGGCTGGTAATGAAACCGCCTTTTGTGTGGTTTGAGTCAGATCATCCTTTAAGGTTTGTTTAATTTGCGTAGGCGTTATGGGATTGTGGTCATCATAGCTTTCAAACATTGTTAATTCAATCGTCAAGTTTTTGGAAACATTGGTTTTTTTTCATGATTAAAGATAATCTCTTTGCCTCCTATACCTTCATCAGGTAAAAAACTTTTGAAATCAGAAAAAAAACCGAAGATAACCTCCGGGGTTTATGGGTTATAACTCAAATCAAGTTAGGCACAACTCATTAATCACATAACTGGTTCAAATTATCACCACTGCAATCAAAAACACTGATGAGTGGAACAAAGTTGACTTCTTTACTAATCAAGCCTTCCTTGATTTTCTCAATCGTGGCTTTCGTTTCAACATCGTCGTAAGGCGTTTGGTATTAAACTTTTGGGTACAAATTTAACACTCTCACTCAACGACTTTAGTACCATCATTCACTTAACGATTACAGTAAAACTGTGTAATAAAGTACCTCCCGGTTGATCTTTAACGACACCTTCTTTGCTACCCGTACTGAATGATGGCGTACAACGGAATTGCCATTGGCTATCGGCTCCTCCCAAGTTGGTGAGTTTGGCACACTCAGCGATCCAAAATGCAGTATTATTCGGTAAGTCTTTACCTCGAATAGTAAACACCGTTGATTCACCTATTCAAACCATAGCGCCCCTAATAGTATTAGAGGCGTGTTTTTAAGGAAAGGGTTGTGTTTTAACATGATGAACTTCTTTGGTTTTAGAAGAATATAGGGTGGATAAGATGCAACCACCCTATTTTGAATCAAATCTTGAGAGACTCAAGCGTGTGAATGTGAATAAATTTAAGAATTGTTATGAGTCAGTCTGACATTTAAACAATACTTTCTATCAATTCTATATCTCTTTTGAGCCACGCATTGACTATATCATTAATGCTTTTTGACTTTTTGACAGCAATTTGACTGATAAATTCAGCCACCGAAGGTTCAAGATAAATGGGTAAATGAAATTCAGCGTCGGGATGATAAAATTTACCCCGTTTACCTTGAGAAAAATCATATTCTGCTTTCATCAATTTATACCTTATACTGTGCTGCTTCTCTTTTGGTTGCTTTACGCGCTGAAATAATCCTAATATAACGTTGCGAATTATCTGTTTCACGAAAAGTATGAGAAATTACTAATAAAATACCATGACTATCTTGTCCAATTGTTATCCATCTTTCTTCATTATGTTCATCATCAAAAAGAGAAATTGCAAATTGATCTTGAAAGATAGTACTCGCTCGTTCAAAACTCATCTTATGTTTACGAATATTTTGTTGAGCTTTCTTAGGATGCCATTCAAAATTATAATGCATGGGTTATCTCACAACTCAAAATAGAATTATTCTACCAAATAGTAGAAAAAATATAAACAGTTTAGCTAAAAAACTTTTGAAATCAGAAAAAAAAACCCCGAAGATACATCTCCGGGGTTTATGGGTTATAACTCAAATCAAGTTAGGCACAATTCACTAATCACCTAACTGGTTCAAATTATCGCCACTGCAATCAAAAACACTGATGAGTGGAACAAAGTTCACCTCTTTACTAATCAAGCCTTCCTTGATTTTCTCAAGCGTGGCTTTTGTTTCAACATCGTCATAAGGTGGCGCATCGGTGATAAGTAAGATGGTTCCCCCTTGCTTCAGATGGTTCAGTGCCAATATAAAGGCATCCGCTGAGGCTTCTGGACATTGACCGCCTCCTTCTATCTTTAGCCCTTTAAGCTTTTGTAACAACACTTCAATATCTCTCGTTGCAGTAACGAGTTTAATGTCGTTATAGTCTCTGAAGCCGACAATGGCTATAAACGGTGTCGCACCATTCGCAAAGCCATCTTGGATGCGTTGATTCACCTCTCTGATGATGGCAGCCCATTCTTCAGTCATGCTCCAAGTTAAGTCGAAGAGAATCACAGCATCGACTTCAATACCCTGCGTATTAACCTCCGTAGAAGTCTTGGAAGCATGGTTCGGATAGTTATCCGCAGTCACTTCAGCTTTAGTGATCAGCTTGATCATACCAGGGTCTTCAAGCACCACATCCAAATTGAACATAATCTGACTGGTATCATCAGGGTTGACAATACTGAGATCATTAATCTGGCATGTCAGCACTAATTCATCCACTTCACAGTTATCGGGGACTGATACTAACGCCACCCCTTTTGGTAACTGTATCTCTAACTGAACGCCCGTTGCCACCTGTTCAGATGCATTATCGTTCAGTTCTATAGCGAACTCATAGTGCAGCGTCCCGTTCATCACAATTGGACTCGGTTTTGCCGTGCCAAACACCGATAAATAGGGCTTGACGGTCGTTGAGCGTGTCACCTTATTAACAGGATACTCATTAGAAGTCAAAATGACGACGTTGCTAAAATTGGATGCGCCAATCACTTTCACTTCGATTTCAACTTCAGCACTTGCACCCGTGACTAAATCATGTAAAGTACACATCACGGTATTGCCATCATTCACCTGTTCGCAGACACCATCGCCCCGCACCTCAACTAACTCCGTGCCATCAGGCAATGGATATTCAAGGGTCACACCCGTCGCGACTTTGTTACCACCATTAGTCGCCGTTATAATATAGGTAAAGTGTTTACCTTGTTCTGCATTTTCAAAAACACGAGGCACAATACTCGCTTTCAATTCAGTCAGCGGTTGTAGCGTTAGTTTCGTCCAGAGTTGTTGATTACCCAACTCAAAACTTACCGGGGCAAAATTGTAACCGTCTTTACTGGCAGTGAGCAGGTACTCACCTTCAGTGAATTGAGTGAATTCACAATAACCAGTTTCATCAGTCGTTGCGATGTTTTCACCAATTTGCGACACGACACCAGCAATGGGCTGTTTAAGCTCGTCCTTCACTGTGATCTGAACACCGTAAATGCCTTCCCCAATTTGGTTATCATCAACATCATCGGTATCGTCATCAATGTCTTCACCAATGGCATTGAAATCAATAACCAGATTAGCGTTGGAAACATTAAAGCTTTGTGGCTTAAATGTATAGCCATCTTTGCTGGCGGTGGCAGTGTATTCGCCTTCAGCTAGATCGACTATCTGCCAATAACCAGTATTATTAGTCATTACCGTTTTATCATTAACTCGCACGGTAACACCAACAACTGGGTTATTAATACTATTGAGAATATAGCCACTGATGCTATAAAGCTCAACAACGTCATTTTGCTGATCAACTGAAACGGCAAGGTTAATAACCACATCATCGTCTTCGACAGTGATGGTTTGTGGTACAAACGTATAGCCTTCTTTATGAGCCGTGACTGTATACTCGCCTTTAGCCATTTCGGTCATTTCCCAATAGCTGATTTCATCAGTGCCGGTGGTATTATCACCCACTTGCACCGTGACACCAAGAATGGGATCACCTAACTTATCAAGGATATGCCCCATGACTTTTGGCTTGGTAACGATGGCATCATTATCGGATGTTGAATCATCACCAGTACCAGTATCTGTCTCATCGTCATCAATTTCTTCTGGTACGTCAGTACGAACCACTTCAGCATTTTGCCGCTCAACTACTCGTTGGAGTTTTGAGGTAACAAAATTTTGGCCAGATGGATCATAAAGCTGCGTTTGGGTTAATACGAGGCTTGCACTGCGTTTACCAGTAGCTGCACCATCGCGTGTACCTCTTCTAAGCATCGTCTTAGCTTTAAGACGCACTGTCAAAGTTGCCAATTCACCACTACCGTTAATTGGATCACGGTTAACTATAGCAATGTGTAAGAGTCCAGTACCATCATCATGATAAGCTACGGAAGCTCTATTTGCCAATCCAGCCCGCTTGATTTGAGTGAATTCTGCAATGACTTCTGGATCATACGCTATCGTAAATTCACCGCTTGTCCAGTCGGATAAATTTTCGGCACGTAATGTTGTTTCCACTTCTGTACCAGATTCACCACTAAAATCATCTAGGCTAATGATAACTGGAGACTCATCCTGAGCAGAACCAGAACTCTGACTTGGTAACGCTAACCATTTTCCATAGCGGGCACGATAAAGTATTTGTGTGGCATCATTAGCATCCACTTGACCGTTACCGTTAACATCAGCCGCCACAAATTGTTCTGGAGTAAAGTTAATGCTCCCAACAACATGGTTCATTATCAAACTTTTATCTCCAATATCCACTTTGCCAGAGATACCGCCTGGATCACCCTTATTGCCAGTCAGTCCCACTGTAAAAGTACCCTTGTACAGCCGTAGTGACATCTGTCTGGGTGACTTTCTCAATGAAATAGATGGACACGAAACCATACCATTTTCGTCTTTGACATGTTGTAGGATATGAGTCTCTTCTTCCCAGTCAATTGATGTAGTCATTCCATCCGTACCTATTACCGTACCCATGAGTTTAAATAAACTATTTTCGGTACCATAGAGAATAGGTGCAGGGTTACTGTCATCAGTAGGAAAGAACACAACTTGTACTTTTACACGAGAACTATCAGGTACAACTTCAGTACCCCATACTTCAAAGTCGTAAAGATCACTTGTTAGTGTAGTTGCTTCAACCCCAATAGTATTTGGCTCTATGACATTTCCGTCTAGTTGAATCCAAATTTCTCCACCACACATTTGCAGTCCTTCTGCATTGAAAATTCTAACAGGAATTTCAACCTCGCTTCCATTAGCCGCTGATGGAACACTGTCAACAGATAACACTACCGTTCCATAGACATTGCAGGCTTGTGATGACCTTGTTAAAATATTGTCGGCTGTGTCTAATGCCTCAAAATAATAACAATATTCCGTACCTTTAATTAAGGAGTCGTCTTTGTCAAAATAATGACCGGTAAGGATTTTTGAGCAATCACCTCCTTCGTTATAACCACAAGTTTTAAAGGGAGCTTCCCAATTTCCTATAGGCTGTCCATCTTGACCGGTAGTACGATAAAAGGCAATTTTAGCTACATTACCTACTGAACCTGAAATAGGATTATCTTCCCAATCCAAATCCATGCTGCTATCGCTTGGTTTAATGACCAATGGAATTTCAACCAACGTGTTGACGGTAATTTCCTTTGAAACAGTTTTTTCCTGTCCATCCACATCTTTCACTGTGAGTGTGACGGGATAAGTCCCAGTTTCCTTAAAAGTAAATTTTGGATGTTGATCGCTACTGGTTTCATTTTCGGTGCTGTTTTCTTTTTGCACACCAAAGTCCCATAACCAGCTTTGGATACTTCCAGTGGAAATATCAGTAAAGTTGATGGTTAAAGGTGCGAAACCATTCTCTTGATTGACTTCAAAAGCCGCCTCAAAAGATTGTGTCTCAAACATGCCAAAGAACCCTTTGCTGATGCTACCAAATTCATCTTTGGTCACAACCCGCCAATGATAGGTTTTGCCCGCTTCAAATCCCGGATATTGGCAAGAGGCTTTTGCTGATGATACATCTTGACAGATGAGAGAATCTAAAGATAAATTGACCACTTTAGATTTATCAGTACTTAGGTACACATCACATGTCACTGTATCACCATCAGGATCAGGTTGATCTTCCCAAGCCCATTGCAAATCCACACCCGCGTAATTGATACCCGTTTTGCCATACTCCGGTTGGTAAGTTACCGGTGAGTCAGGACGTTGGTTGCCACGTATTGAAAAACCCCAAGGGCCGCCATTTGCTGGATTGCCATGACTATCTTTGGCTTTGACTTCCCAGAAATAGCTGGTACCCAATTCAAGGGTTTCTTGAAGTGTGCAAGTTGACGTTGAAATATTAGCACAATGGTCAACAAGGATACCTCCCAAGAAGACATTGTAAGTAATTGCGTCTCCATCGGGATCGCTGCCAGTCCAACTTAAACTTATGTTATCAAGTTCTTGGAGGACATCCCCACTATTTGGTGTAGGACTTTCAACCTTTGGTGGTTCGTTAGGTATATATACTGGCCCAACATAGTCGCTTATGGTTTCGGTTCCCTGAGATGTACCGGTAACGGCCACTGGCGTAATGCCAAAGCTAATGTATTTGTCAACATCGGTGGCAGTCATGGTGTAAGTTTTAGCATTTGCACCATTGATGGCAGTCTTGTTAGTACCAGTGGCATTATCTGCTTGATACCATTGGAAAGTTGACGTGCCTTCTGCATCATCTTCATCATCGCTGAATGCGTATTCACCAGTCAGGATTTTTCCTTTAATCACTGTACCAGTCACATTTACATCAGTCGCAACTGGAACAACATTATTTGAGGAAGATAAAGATTGATTCAGCCAAACTTTGTTGGCACCGTGATTAGCGATAAAGGCATCAAGATCACTATCCCCATCAACATCTCCCAAAACAATTCCCCAACCACTTGAATTACCAAGGTTTTGTTCACTATCAATGAAAGTGCCTGAACCATTGTTCAACCACACTTCAGATGAGCCTTGAAGATCAATTATAAAGCTGTCTAGATCACCATCACCATCAACATCATCAACAGCAATTCCTCCAGTTCTTGTGGAATTATCAAATTCTTGTCCACTATCTGTGAAAACGCCGGAACCATTATTCAACCAGACTTTGCTGGAGTCGTCATTGTTTGCAACAAGGATATCAAGGTCACTATCCCCATCGACATCTCCCAAAGCAATTCCCCAACTATCGAAATTACCAAGGTTCTGCCCACTGTCTGAGAAAGTACCCGAACCATTATTTAACCAAACCTTGTTTGGTTTTCCGTTATTTGCCACAACAATATCAAGATTGCCGTCACCATCAACATCTCCTAAAGCAACTTTTCTGGAATTACCAAGGTTTTGTCCACTATCTGTGAAAATACCAGAACTGTCATTTAACCATACCTTGTTAGGTTCGCCTATAGCATTTGCAACCACAGCATCAAGGTCATTATCGTTATCCACGTCACTTAAAGCAATTCCAAAACTATATGAATTACCAAGGTTCTGTCCACTATCTGTGAAAATACCAGTGCCATCGTTTAACCATATCTTATTCGGTTGCTGTATGGTATTTGCAACAAAAGCGTCAAGATCGCCATCATTGTCCACATCACCTAAAGCGAGACCAAAACTTAATGAGTTACCCAGGTTCTGTCCACTATCTGTGAAAATACCAAAGCCATCATTTAACCAGACTTTATTGGGTTCACCAGTATCTCCCCATTGTGCATCAGCGGGTCCATAATTTGCGACAAAAGCGTCAAGATCGCCATCGCCATCTACGTCTCCCAAGGCAACTTCTTTACTATTACCTTTTATGGTGATGAGTTCTTGTCCACTGTCAATGAAGAGAGGTACATTATCATTTGATGAGTCACATTTTTCTCCAAAAGACAATGCTATCCATCCACTTGGTATTTGACAACGATTTCCAAACATCTTGCATTCTCCAGTAGCTGGATTTCTTGCATCAACCGCCACTTGTGGAATATTTCCTTGCTGACATATATTAGAACCGGTGTCTTTGCCATTGGTATGCTTTAAAATGACTAACCCATTACCAGCATCTGCTACATAAGCATAGTCACCTGATATTGCAACATCCCGTGTACTGGAGGGAGTATCATAGCTAGCAGCCAATACTGGATTAGCAGGATTGCTAATGTCTATGACATGTAAACCATCACTACTACATACCATATACGCATAATTACCTAATACAATCCCTCGATAGCAACCCGTTTTTGTTTCAGTGTCATAGCTTCCTATCCACTTAGGCATAGCAGGATTGCTAATATCTATCACTCGTAACCCCATATTATAATCTGCTACATAAGCATAGTTGTCTGAAATCTCTACGCCTCCAAAGGAAATATCAGAGGGAGTATAGTTTCCTAAAATCTCCAGATTAGCAGGATTACTAATATCAGTGATATATAAACCTCCATCACGATCAACTAAATACGCTTGACTACCAGAAACCGCTACTCCTCGAGGTAGTGATAGTATCCAGTTTAAAGGATTATCAGGATCAAGTCTAGTAGAATTACCACCACCAGGTGCTATTATTATTTCATGATTTCCCATTGATATGGGATTAGTTGGATCAGTGATGTTTATAATGTCTAAACCGATGAACTTATCCGTCAGATAGGCATAATTACCAACGATTGTCATATCTGTAGCCATATCTGCTGTTCTACAACTTCCTACTTCTACAGGATTAAAAGGATCACTGATATCTATAACGTATAACCGATCTTGTGCTATATAAGCATAATTTCCTGATACAATTACTTTTGGCAAAAAACTCCTTTTCCAAGTAGCATCATAGCTCCCTACCAGTATAGGATTAGTTGGATCGCTAACATTTACAATTTGCAAACCTTTAGTTTCATCCACAAGATAAACATAGTTGCCAGACACAGCCACACTAACTAACCAATATCCTAAATTCAGATCATCTAAACTCAAGTGTCCTACTTGAATCAAGTTTGGCACGGCTGGATCAGTTCCATTGTTATACTCATCCAAATTAGAGACACCATCACCATCTTGGTCATCCGACGCATCTGAAGGATCAAGTGGATTGAGGAAATCATACTGATTCTCAAAATCATCAGGCATACCATCACCATCGGTATCCGCTACAACAGGTACTTCGACTTTTATACTTTTAGTCACCAATTTCGGATTTATGGCATATGCTTGAATGGTTGCTGTATTGGTCAGTTGGATTTCTCCTAACAAACCTTCGGCGACTTGAATCTTTACCGTGATATTGCCAGACTCATTAGGAGCAAGGTTTCCAAGATTCCACTGATTAGTACCACTATTGGGTGTCGGTTCCGCTGACACAAAAGTAGTGTTGGTATCGTAGGTTGCAGAAATTTGCACATTTTTAGCGATGCCCGGCCCAGTATTGGTATAAGTAATCTCGTATGTCAACTGACTACCCGGCAAAACAGGATTAGGTGTACCCACCGCATTAAGAGCCAAATTGCTGCTAAGTACCGTGACAGGGTGTTGCTTTTTACGACTACCATAAGTCACAGTGACTGTTGTTGTACCCGGTTTTAGAGCGACAAATTGTCCCCCGCTTTGGAATTGGAGTACGGCAGGATTGGAAGAAGTCCAAATTGCCACTTTCTCAATCTCGCTATAGTATCCACCAGCGTATAACGCTTTTGCCGAGCAATAAATGGTATCCCCTATATTCAAGTTAGCCGGACAACCAGTATCAATACTAGACAAAGCCGGCGGATTTGCTGGACTACCCGGTACTGAATCATTCCATTGGCTAGCATACGAACCACCATAAGCACCCAAATCGCTACCGTTTTCACCTCTACCACGAGCAGGTGAACTCCATTGAAGGTGATAGTCACTATTCAAATTGACAAATTTGGGGTCTTCATTCCAAGTCGTCGCGTCATCGACAATTTTCTGCCCAGAATTCTTATACCATAAGGAATTATTATCCCAATGTAAAAGATGATGCGCGGTGACGACTTTCGCACTTGAGCGTTGTATTCCCTTACTATTGCCTTGGAAAATATTGTTAGTAATTGTGGCCGATGCTTCTGATTTAAGTTCTACACCCTTTGAGTTATCAACAAAGGTGTTATGATCAATCAGTGCGCTGAGTCCAGAAATTTCAATGGCTGTATTGTTTTCTACAAAGACATTATTGCGTATAGTCAAACTTTTCAATCCAGCACCAATCGCAATGGGCGTGTAAAGTCCTTCAAACCAGTTATTTTCAATAATAACCTGTAAGTTTGAATTACCAGCCCCTTGTATACTACCAGAAGAAAAATGATTATTGCGAATTGTCAGACTTCCAGTTGAGTTACTACTTCTAATCGACACACCCCATGATGTAACAAATCTATTACCTTCCAACAGCACATCATGAGCATTTTCAAGTCGAACAGCATAATGATCTGCGGGTTTCAGAATGCAGTTTTTCAACTGAACATTGGTGCCACCATGAATTTGTATCATCTCATAATCAAATGAGCTTTCAAACGTAAATCCATCGACGATCATGTTCGGCTCATTCATACGAAAGTCAGAACCCAACTGAATAATCGTTTGTTCAGGGCCTGCCTCAGAAAGTAGAGTGACATTCTCATTGGCCCTCAAACCAACCTTATAGGTACCCGGTTTAACGAGGATGATATCGCCACTTTCGGCCCATGTTTGAGCATTCTCCAATTCTTGCACAGTTGAAACAACCCACAAACGGCTAGAACCCACTGCCTTTTCAGTAGCGGTGTAATTTTGATTGGATTGCTCTGACTTCACAGGCTCGCTATAGGGCTTGGATGAAAATTGATAGCCCGACTTTTGTGGCAAAACGGTACCTGTCCAACCATAAGGCACGATGGTAGAATAATTACCACTACTATCAGTTAACACACTCCCAGTAAATCCATTGAGCAACACGCCGGCAAGTCCTCTTCCGCCAAAGGTTACACGTCCCGAAATTTGGGCAGTTTTTTGAACCGAGGTATAGTCGTGTCCCCACCGGTTCGCACCATTTTCCACGTATTCTCGAAAAGATGGGCTAAAGGAATAACCTGTTTTTTGTGGTGTCACTGTTCCGTTCCAGTGAAATGGCACGGTAACAGAATATTCGCCATTGGCATCGGTTACCGAATTATTTGGTAAACCATTCAAAACCACGCCCGATAAACCATTACCACTAAAACTGACTTCGCCCTTGATTGTGTGGGTTTTAGCTTCACCAGTAAAATCTTGTCCTGGTTCTGTACTTTTTACATTAGTGTATGGATAAAAAGCTGGTGTAAAAGTGTATCCTAATTTAGACGGTATAATAGAACCACTCCAATTATCTCCAACACAGATGGAATATTCACCATTTTGATCGGTGGTTCTTTCCCGAATGAGGGCATTTTCACCATAAATACGAACTCCTTGTAATGGATTACCATTTTCAGTGATTCTACCTTGTATTTTTGGACAAACTATTTCCTTTACAAAAACAGCACCTACTCGTAAGTTTGAAGTAGGAGTTATTGTAAATTTACACCGAGTGCTAGTTTCTGTAGCGCATACATCTCCTGTCCACTTATCAAAGTCATATCCTTCAGGTGTATCAGCTCTTAAAACAACCTCTGTATTTTGGTCATACAGATAACACTGACCAGAGGAGCCTCCACAATTGTCACCTTCAGGTGATACGCGGACAACAGTAGAACTAGGTATTCCATTTCCATCTGTAAAAGTTTTGAGTTTTCCTTGCTCAGTCACTTGTTGCTCAAATTTTGCTATTATAGAACAGTTAGTATTCGCAACGAAAGAAGTAGAACTGGAATTGTTATTGAGACAAGAGTTAGTTATATCCCAACCAGCAAATTGACTACTAGCATTAGCTTCAGCAGAAACATCAACTTGGGTTCCTTTAGGAATTGAAATTGATGTACTACACGAGGAACAATTTTCAGATTGTCCTGAATAATCTACTGTTACCTCTCCATCACCAGTACCTGTATAAGAAATAGAAATGGTGACATTATCATCAGAGGAACATTGTTTAACTTGATCAATCAGTTTATCCACAAAGGCAACAGACTCATGTCGGGGTATCGTCTCGTTCGGCTTAAAGTATGTTTTACCGTCAATCTTATACCCACCGGCTAAACCTTGAGCGAAACCTTTGTCCATATATCCACGCATGGATGAATGAGCATCATTACGATCCACAAAAGGAGACGTACTAGCGTCAATTATTCCGCAATACGTTTCGTAAGTCTTCACATTAAAAGCGAGAGCTTCAACCCTAGTGATTTTACGATTTGGCTCGAATTTTCTATCAGCTTGTTTGGAAATGATACCCAAATTTTCGGCTTTGTAGACTTCTCGTCCAAACTGTTCCGTATCAGCTATGTCAATAAAGTAAGAAGGGCCATGATCATTCAAATCATCCTTACCGGCAATCGTTTCCAAAGCACGAATTAGGATGGCAATGAAGTTATACCTTGTGTCAATAAGGCAATAATTGACCTGGGAGCCATTAAAAATGATGCCGTAATCTTTGTAATCACGTACAAGTTCACCGGCACTTCCTTCATACCACTCGTTCTTGCACTGTGCGACGGGATTGATGTGAATATAAGCATCGGGGTCAGCAGCAGAGATATTTCTAGTCGTATAACTATGATCAAGACCATTGTTGTACTCAGAAATGTTCACACTACCATCTGCATTGACAGACTCAACATAAGCGACATGTCCCCAAGTACCGTTGTCCCACCAAGCGACATCACCTGCTCTAGGCGTATCATCTACCGGGATAGACACATTTTCAGCCGCAGCTTTCCACGTTTTGGCATCACTGAAATGCACACCCTTATATTGGTTGTGAAAATTGATACCATCATTATTCAACTTCCACGCAACATACGAGGTACATTCGCATCTGTAAAAATTCCATTGATCAGCTTTGTACACTTGGTTATCTGGTAGTCCAGAGTTTGGACCTGGTGGACAAACACCACCAATGGCAGATACATACGCACTATTAGCGTATACGCTACCCCATGAAAATACAGCGAGTAACCCCGCCATTACCCACGAAGCAAGATGATTTTGCCATCGCTGTCGGGCTGGTATTGAACTTGCGCCCCGTTTGACAAAGGCGCGTTTTTTAAGATGTCGGTTCATTAGTTTTTTTTTCCTAATTTATTTCGACAATTATAGAAAGGTAAAATTGCTAATTGTTAAAATGGTTAATAGCAAATTCACCGCTGGTAAAACTACCAAATCTGGCATCCTTGGTAGCATTCCTCTCAAATTTCATTAGTCAACTTTGTAAGGGTAACTTAATAAGTTTCCTGTTGCGAACTTGGACTGAAAGGCAGTATCCAAGTTTTTAGATTCAGAAAATAAAACTTTTAGAGATTTAGACAATTTTATTTATTATGAAAAAATCTCCCCTACTTTATAAAAAGAGGGAATCCCCGGCCCTTGGAGGATTTTGGTTCTCATTTTATTTTCGGACAAATCAATTAACAATTGAGTCATATATAAAACCTAAAAATGGCAATTATACTTGTAACTATTTGAAATTATTATGAAAAATAGTTATGTATGGATTAAAATTCTGTAACTACTTCAGCCCTTAATATTTAGTACAACAGATTAGTGGTATTAACGGATTTTTCTTCGGCGTTTTCTATTAACAGAATGAGAAATCAAATCGCTTAAAATCGAATCCATCCGTTAATACCGCTAATCCGTTGTACTACATATAGGAACTGAGTAGTTACTAAAATTCTTTTGATTGCCATTTTTAGACAAAATAGTGAAATTACCCACAATGAGCAATTCACTAACGTTTGGCTACTTAAAAGATTAAAACTTCTAGTAGCCCATTTTAACGCGAGGTGAGTACCAACTTCGTATCCACCCCACGAAAAAACCTATTATCACAGAACTTAAATCAGTCATAGAACCAGTTGCAAACGGGCGGTAGCAAAAGATGGCTAACATATTATGTATTGACATTAATAATAAACCTAGCTTCTGGCCCCAGTGCTATTACGTTAAGTCGCTGAAAAATAAATACTTGTAAGGATTGTTATGCCAAGTTTAGATTCCCATTACGAAAATCAATAGACAAAGTTTGCCCTCGAAAAAAATCCAGCCCAAGAACACCACCAACTCCAGAACTAGGTGGCAAAGTATGGGCAAGAATTGGAAAATCAGTGCGCGTTTGCCCCAAAGCTAAAATTTTGTTTAAGGTAATACATGGAACAGATTCGACACAGCTACCAGTCGTCACTTCCATAAGATTTGAAGTGATGGCTGGATCATACCCAATAGCAATCAATACCTCGACGTTAACTAAAGTTATAGTTGCACCCGTATCAAGTGCTAACCTCAATACAGCATTACCTACTGGTCCCGTCAATTCAGCTTGAACGATGATTAACCCTTGGTGTGCATTAAATGTAAAGCTCATAAGACAATCGCCGCATTTTTGGGAATCGTTCCTGTATAAAATACCGCAAATCGTGTCGGGTGCATTGCCACCATTTTTTGATACACTTCATCGCGATCTTTACTATGAAAAAGTATCTTGCCGCTTTGCACTTCCAAAGCTTCATTGGTTTTGGGATTTTCTAGCAGTACCCATTCAGACTGAAATTGCGCCTCAATTTCTGAAATGCTCAATATTTTATCCATATTCTATTCAGTTAGTGATTGGCCCTTGATGATAGTTTTCAGTAAAATTATTTATCACTTCTTATTTTTTAGGAACATCAAGCAATGTTATTCCTTCGATTCTTTCAAAGTGACTAATATTTAGCGTTGCCATTGTTAAATGATGATGTTTAGCTGTCGCGGCGATAAATATATCTCTATAATCAATTATTTGATTTTGTTCTTTGAGATTTCTCAGTATTGAAGCCGCAATTGTCGCGGTTTCATCATTAAAGTCAATGGATTCTATCCACTTTGTTATTTTGTTTATATCTTCAATACGCTCATCTGTTTTTGCACCGGATAATAATTCAAATAACGTGATTGAAGACATAAAGCAAGTATAACTTTCCTTAATTTTCCATAACCAAGATTTTTCCTTTTTCTTTTTGCGAAGAAAATCAATAATAACAGAAGTATCTGCTAAAATTCTTCTATTTTCCATGAGGGTATTTTAACCTCCTCTTCTGTTAGTTCCCATTTGGAAATGGATAAAAAATCTTTTTTCCACTGGTTTTTATCATCAATGGAATCCCTATTTTTATAAGGGATAATAATAATTTCTACTTCTTTGGCAGAAAAACTCTCTGGTAAGTCAATAATAATCTGTCTCTCAGAGACTTTTTTAAATTCTCTGACGATTTGCATATTAGAAGCCTCATTGCCAAATACTATTCAATTCGGTTATCAATCTGTATCGTTTAGACTGACAACCGAAATTCTAATCCATTCCCGAACATTTAGCTGTCACATTAGCCGTATAACTGACCGGCTTTTGAAACTTAATTTGAATCACGCGCCAGTTACCATTATTTGAACTATCATAAATGGTATAAGGTAAGGTGACACTACTATGAACGGTTGCCGACTCATTACTGGCACTCCAATTTTTAACATGAATATCGACCCGCTTTTCACCCGAACTTAATTCGGCATCAAAAGTTAAACTCGAACAAACATCATCACGTTGCCATTGAAAAAAGACGACTGGCTTTTCTGAAGAACGACGCACTTTAAGCGTATCCTTAAAAGCACCAAAGGGCCAATCATTACCTAAATTTTCATAACGACGGGAATATAAATCTCTAAATAGGTGACTAATCACTGAAGCATTGCCATTCCACTTATAACCCCCATCCATCAGCACGGCATCACCGCCCCCCAGTCGATAACTGACATTAGTTGGACTAGCGGTCGTACAATAAGCATTCAACTGTACATCACTACTCAAACTATTACGCGAAGCCACTTTAACCACATACCAACTACCATTATTCATCTCAAACCGATAACCCGTATTAGAACGCCCTAACACCAATGGCAACTGCACATTAGAAAAGGTAATATCATCATCGCGATTGCGCCAAGAGCCGATAGTAATATCAACATTAGAAGATAAACCATCTGTATCAAGCTTCAGATTTCGACATCCGTCTTCATTAACTTGCCACTGGAAAAACCCAACCGGTTTATTGGTCGATGCGTGTAATTGTACCACATCTTGAGTTATACCATAAGGCCAATCTTCACCAGCATTATTAGATAATAGGCGACCGTGATAGCTGATGATGGAGCCGTTACCATGCCAGGTGTAGTCACTCGAAGGCAACGTCACATCCTGAGTCTTAAAAAAAGCTGAAAAACCACTTGGATTAGCACCATTATTAAAGTATAAAGAAACCGCCCATTTATACCATTGATTAGGCTCCAACTCCTCACCACATAAAGCAGAAGAATAATTATCTTTGACACCAATTGGTATCCCACGTCCTTTACCATCCACAATACGCCCACAGGAACCAACATAGTCTCCCTTGGCAGCACCACTGTAGTTACCTGCTACTTTTCTTAATGTAAATTCAACAGAGGCAATATTTGAAAAAACATTATTATTATCCCAAGCAAACTCAATCGAAGCAGCTTGCCCTTGTGAACCATCAATGGGGCTTTGAATAATCGGAATATTAGCACTAGGAACAGCGACATTACCTTGAATCACTTCATCCATCAGCACGGCATAATTTTCGTAGATATCCATAAAGCGACTAAAAGAAGCATCTTGCCCTGTATTATCTACTGTATACTTATTATAAGCTTGTTGGAAAGTAAGCCCTTGCCCTCGAAATTTATCAAACTGATAAGTCAAACCGGTCAGTTGTGCCAAAAAACTTTTATACTTTGGGTCCCCAACCGGATTTGAGTTAGGAATACCATAACCGGTTGCACGATTTAACTTGTGTTGAGTGGCAGAACGTTCAATAATACTTTGCTCTTGCTGAATTTTCGCTAACAACAATACAGGATTAATACTATTTTCTTTAGCAGAATAGTAAATAATTTCTGCTGGACTCATGGTAAAAACGCCATTCCTGATTTCAGTAAGATTCCAGTTAGTTACCATTTGATAAAAATTGTTTTCATCCAAATTAAAACGATTATGAAGAAACTTGTCTTTCAAATCGCCATTAGGAAATTGTTCAAGGAAAGATTGAACATTGGCAATTGAGATATTTTGATAATCATCATACATATCACCCAATGTGGGAACAGTCGTACCACCACTACCTAACACATTAACAGGATTAGTAGTGATAGCAGCCACTTTTTCCCTTGTGTTACAAGTCCCGGAGCAACTACTACGACCAACAGCATAAGTACTACTGTAATTGATTCTGACTTCAATATGTAAATGTGGCATACCGGGACTGCCGACTTCTCCAGTTGTTCCTAATTTAGTACCAACACTCACTTGAGTGCCTTTGGTGACATCTACTTTTGATAAATGCAAGTAAATAACCCGTACTTTAGAGCCATTATAAGTCGTTTCGATCATCACCATACCATAAGAACCGCCTACGGCAATAACTTTACCACTTACAATTGAGTAAGTAGAGACATGGTTAGCCCTTATATCAATACCTGCATGGTATAAAGACATATTGGAATTGGCATTACTATAGTGTGATAAATAGGGAAATGTCACGCATTTCTTGTTATTACTACCTAACGCCAAATTACTAAGACTCGCTACTTCATCAGTGTATGCTTGAGCATAACACGACGCATAAGCTGTATTAACATTAAATAAAGTCAATATAACAATGAGAATTATCCACCTATTAATTATTTTTGACATTGCACCTTCCTTAATCTAAATAGAAGTTAATTAATAAAGATCAAAGCCGGATGGATAATATAAAGTTATCTATCCTACTCAGAATCTGACATTTCCATATATCAAAGTTGTTTCAATCAAATTATTGATACATAATTGTGCTATTTGAAAAAATACTATTTTTAAAAAAATCGGATTTCTATATATCTCATTTTATGGTTTTTATGCCCTGAATATTGATAAGGGCATTATCAAACATCTATAATAATAAAGAGCAAGCGTAGGTGAGTACAAACTTAGTTGCCACGAAAAAACTGGCTAATTAATCCTCAAACTTAGTTGTTATTGACTCAAACTTTTCAACAAACTACTAACAAACACGCTTCTAAAAGCTGATTCATGACGCGATGATACCGAGGTGTTATTTTTTATTGAGGGACACCATGTCCCCCATTTTTTTCACGTTCTTTAATAATAATTGGGATCAGAGTAAAATTAAACCTAATTATCAGTCTTTCAATCTTTTTGTTGCCCTGTTTTTCTAGCAAAATTTATTTTACTCTGCTCCCAATTATTTTTATTTTTGATTCACTTTATTGCAATCTTTGCTGTGAAAAAGTATCTTGCCAGTATTTTATACCTATATTTTATACATATTCAATTGAGTTATCAGTTATTGTTTAACTTTTTTCACAAAATTTTTCTTTCGATTAAATACCCATTTAAATACCCATTTTACAGCAAATAAAAATTAAGTCAAATAATATTTGCGTAAATTTCATTTTTTGATGAAATAAAGATAATTGGGGTCAGAGTAAAATTAATTGATTATCCGAGGCATTATCTATTACTTGATTGTCATTCTTTGGTCGCCCGGCTTTTTTTGCTGTCACTCGTCTTTTGGTTAAATTTTCTATCTGTGTTG
>Ga0190358_1000126_pt1 | contig 27974 bp, 26 predicted proteins | sample 48721812_MG_FD_161666 | JGI IMG/M metagenome (GOLD analysis project Ga0190358, IMG submission 161666) | Hydrothermal vent microbial mat bacterial communities from Southern Trench, Guaymas Basin, Mexico - 4872-18-1-2_MG | ecosystem: Environmental > Aquatic > Marine > Hydrothermal vents >... | reverse complement strand
AACGGATTTTAACCTAAATCAAGCACCCAAATTTTGGGCGACGAAGTCCCAATTAACCAAATTCCAGAAGGCTTCCACATATTTGGGACGCGCATTACGATAATCAACATAATATGCATGTTCCCACACATCACATGTGAGCAAAGGTTTATTTTCACCCGTCAACGGCGTTCCTGCATTGCTGGTACTTTCAAGTGCCAAAGTTCCATCTGGTTTTTGAACCAACCAAGCCCAACCTGAACCGAAGGTGGTAATAGCGGTTTTAGAAAAATCTGCCTGGAAGGTTTCAAAAGAACCAAAGTCACGCTTAATGGCTTCAGCAAGCGCACCTGTTGGTTCACCACCCCCTTGTGGACTTAGACAATTCCAATAAAAACTGTGGTTCCAAACTTGCGCGGCATTATTGAAGATGCCTCCGGAAGCTTTACGAATAATATCTACCAAAGCGAGGTTTTCAAATTCAGTGCCACCAATAAGATTATTCAGATTAGTCACATAAGTTTGGTGATGTTTACCATAATGATATTCCAAAGTTTCTTCGGAAATATGGGGTGCCAAGGCATTTTTGGCAAACGACAACTCAGGTAATGTATGCATACAGTTCTCCATTATTTAGGAATGGAACCAAAATAACTTGTGCAAATATAATGATGAGCCACCTGCGGCTCGATTCGAACCGTTGGTGAATAAATGCCCAAGTTATTTTGTAACTTAATAAAATTAAGTTTTCACAACTCTATAAATAATGACATAGATCAATTTTTCAAGGCTGCTTGATGCAATATTTTAAATATTATAGTGATCAACAGGATATTGAACATTATAAAAAATAACACATTTTTCAAAAACAGTATTTCTTTATAGCTGGTTTGAAAATATTATGGTTTTTCAATTCTTTCTTCGGGTAATTCACCTACATTAAAAAATGCTACCTGTTCTTCCAATTTTTGGGCTTGTTCTTTCACCAAATTGCCAGTTGAAGACGCTTCACCAGCTAAAGCTGCATTTTGTTGTGTCACATTATCCATCTGAAGCATAGCCGTATTTATTTGGTGGATACCCGCCGATTGTTGTTGAGTAGCGGCAGCAATTTCTGAAATAATATCACTAACCTTTCTGCTGGAAAATACAATTTTATCAAGGATTTCTCCAGACTGATTTGCCAGTTTAGTACCTTCTTCTACTTTAACTGTACTGTCTTGTATTAAAGCTTTAATCTCCTTAGCAGCCTTAGCACTGCGTTGCGCCAGATTCCGAACTTCAGTCGCGACGACTGCAAAACCCCGCCCTTGTTCTCCAGCATGAGCTGCTTCTACAGCGGCATTTAAAGATAACAAATTGGTTTGGAAAGCAATTTCATTAATCACACCTATTATATCGGATATTTTTTGACTGCTTTGGCTTATTTTAGCCATAGCCTGTATGGTTGAATTGATAATTTCACCACCACTTTTGGCTTTTTGTTTAGCTTGATCGGCTAATTTAGCAGCTTGAATTGTATGAGCTGCATTTTGCTCTACTGTAGCAGTCATTTGTTGCATAGTAGCCGCCGTTTCTTCTAATGAAGCCGCTTGTGATCCGGTACGTTTACTCAGATTGAAATTGCGTTGTGAAATTTGATCGGATTCACTATTAACGATTTTTGCCGTTTGCAACATTGCTGTTATAACTTCTGTCAACTTTGTAACCGTTGTATTAATGTCGTTTTTCAACTGCTCAAACGTACCAACATAATCAGTTTCAATCTGTTGAGTTAAATCGCCTTCAGCTAATGCAGAAAGAATGTGCATAATGTCTTCAATCACAGATTGATTGAAGTCTATAATTTCATTGACGCTAGTGGCGAATAACTTAAAGAAGCCTTCTTTATTTTCCAAAATAATGCGATGCCTAAAATCACCAGCAGAAGCGGCTTGGATAACCGTATTTATTTCCTTCTCAGTCGCAACTTCAACAGTACGATCATTAAACTCTACAATGTTTCCAAAAAGCTCACCATCATCATTAGTCACTGAAGTGATAATATGCTCTAAAGTCATCTCACCGATATTAATTCTAGTATGGTGCGAACCTTTAATATTTTCCAATATTTTCCGTTTTTGTGCATGGCTATCTTTATGACACCACGCAAGATTAGCACCTAATATCTGCTTAACCTCAAAATGAGGGAGATGTTTTTGAATGATAGATTCGTATTTGGCAAACAACTGCTGCGCCGCTTTATTGATATAGATAATGTCATAATGACTATCGGTGATTAAAATATTGGTGGTAGCACTATCTAAAGCCTGATTAATTCGCATAGCCTTATCACCTACCAATTTATCTTGTTGGGCTTTCGTTTTTTCGGCTAATATGACTTCATCATGAACTTTGACAAATTCTGCTTCTATACTCTGGATAAATACATAAAAAAATCTTAATAAACCGGCACCAATAACAATAGAAATACTTATTAAAACCAAAAGTAAAGTTCGTAATAGCGTTTCAGATTCAGAAATATCAATTAAAACAATAATATCCCCTAGCTCACGTTTTCCTGCATCAATGAGCGGAATCAGCATACTGTTATACTGCTTATTGTTAAAAGTCAATTTTGTCTGAGTTTTGAGGTGTTCATGTGTAGAATGTAATGAAATCTCTTCTATTGTGTTTTTAACTTCTTGTGGAATAACAGGAATGGTTTTATCAATAATGACAATATCGGAAAATAGCGTCCAATTTCCATTATTTCCCATCATTCTGGAACCTTCTTCCCAATCGGAACGGTTAAGAAATGATTTATTGAGAGTAAAAAGTAATTCAACATTTAAGATTTGTTGAAGATCAACCGTAATATGTTCAATTTCTTTACCCAGTTCAATATAACCAATAAGCTTACCATTGAAATACCAGGGATAAACAAGGCGTAAAGTAAAAGTACCAAATTTGCCCAATTCAATACCATAAGCAGGCACATTGTTCTCAATCGCTTCAGCTAACGTGAAACGTGGAATTAAATCACCATAACGTTCTGGATTATGTATCCGCAAAAAACATTTTTTATCTAAACCAATGAAATAAAAATGAGTGACTTGATATTTCTTATTCAGGTTATTAAAAAATGGCATAGCAGATTTTAATAAAGCCTCTCGATCTTGATTTTCATAAGATTCTTGTAAATCTTTATTCAATCGTAAAAAATTAATCTGGCTTTCTAAAATTTTAGCCTCTTGATCCAATTTCATTTTAAATAACTGTTGGACTTTTTGAGTATGACTGATCACTTCTTTATTAATATTATTAAATTGTTGCCAATAAATAATGGCAACAGAAGTGATTAATAAAGCAAATAATGCCAAGCTAAAAGGAAGAAGAAGACGTTTAGTCATTTTATTTTCGTTCATTTTTACAAAAAAATACCTCCATTTCTTCAATAAAAGACTTTTGTGAACTTAGGAATGAGTATTGAAGAAAAACTCAAACCTTGAATACTAAACCTGCCAGGTTTTTTAAACATGGCAGGTTTGGCTTGAAAGTTTTTTCAGTTCTTAAAATCTCAATTATCCTTTTAGCCATACCCGGATATTTATTGCAATAAATATGACAAAAAGGAAAAAAGACCATTCTGCTATACTAAATCCCAAAAACTGCCAAATAACTTCTGCACAGTTACCATTACCCATAAATAAAACTTCTAAAACTTCAATGATGGGAAAACTTTCTAGCATATCTATAAGACTCGGACCACAACTGGGTATTTGATCTGCGGGTAGGTGTTGTAACCAAATTTGCCTTCCCGCCACCATGAATCCCAGTACACTAATTAGAATGGTTAGGGTAGCATATATTCTAAGTCCTATCCGCTTAGGATTTTGCAAAACGGCTAACAGTGCAAACAACCCGATGAATATGTATAAAAAACGCTGCATAATACAAAGAGAACAGGGTTCTAGCAGCAATATATACTGACAAAAATAGCTAAAACCGATTATCACTGTTGCCATTAAAAGCATTATCAAATTAATTTGACGTGAAGAAATTGTATTCACTCGTACATCCTTTTAAATAGTAAAAACATTAGTATATTAACAATATACCCATTCAAAAAATACCCTTTTTTAAAAAAAGTGGATTTCTGAGCAGTTACAAATATTGTTATTCCAAAATTAAGCATTAACCATTAACCATTAATTTCACGCATTTTAAGCTGGTTAAAAAAATCCCTCATTTTTTCGTTAGCGATTAGCATTTCAGGCTGAACTTTTTGTAAATCAAAATGGGTTATTTTCTTTTCGATTCGCTCATTTCGTCGAAATTGTTGATCACTTTTTGGACAAAATGGATACAAGATGGGATTATCTCTAAAAGATTTTAATTCCAGTTGGCAGGTAAAATAATCAACCGTTTCGTTAGAAAATAATCGGGTTTTGCGATTATGATTGAGTTTATGAATTTCTAAACCAAGACGACGCAAATAAGGAATAATTTTAGGTTCAAAAGTAGCAATGTTCAGTCTATCAACCATAATTTCACTATAAACTAAACCTGACAGAGCGATAAAAGCATTTAGAGGCAAACGCCCCCGGCGATGATTTGGATTGATATAAAATGAAACTTCGCACTCCATAAGCTTTAAATCAATATTGTGAATAACACTAAAACCGATATTTTCCTGAGTACTGTTTTTTTCAATTAAAAAAATTAATGAAGACGATTTTGTATCCAATCCATAATCAGCAAGCTTTGAAGCACTATAATAAATATCACTATGGCTAGGCACACAATGAATAAAATCTAATACGCCAGAACTGGACAATAACTGGTTGTAAGCTTCATCATCTTGATTGACATGTTTTAAACTGATGGACTCAAAAGTGATTTTTTGAAGCGTAGTCCCAGGTAGCATTTTAAATATATTTTTCATGATTTTTAAAATCAGTATAAATCCGATTTTTTGAAAAATCGGATTTCTTTAGAATCCTTATGTCCCCTAAGAACCCGTACATTTGATATAAATATCTGAAACGCAAATATTATCGACTTCGCTCATGCGAATGTAGGGGTAAGTGGAACCGTCGTAACGAGTATAGAGGTTGGTATAGATCATAAAGAATTGAATCTTTTGATCGGTAAAACCAGAGAGATCGAGATCATCAAGCACCTGGGTAAATCGACCATTTTCAGGAAAAGTACCTTGTAAAAATGGCGTAAAACCAGTAATGACTTCGTTTGTATCAGTGTCTAGCACCCGATAGACACCTAAATAATCCGTGTCGGCTGTACCATATAGAGAAAGAGTCAAACTATTATCATTTTGGGGATGCCAAATAATACTATTGCCGGTAGAACGATCCCAATTATCCGTGGGATAAGTGTGGACATCGCCATAAGGTACAGCTTGCGCTGTATTATTCATACCGAGTAAACCGGCTGTCAAGATTTTACCCGCAGATAATATCTTCGCGACTTTGGTATTGATTGTCATGATTTTTTCCGATTTTGAATGATGTCCCAAAAAATGCTGAGGGACAAAGGTTTTTTAATCAAGTCATAACCATTATAATAAGCACGTCGTCTAAATAAAATATCCAATATATTATAATAACCCGTCGAAATTAAAATTTTTTGGCGAAAAAGGTTACTAAAAAATAATCGGATAGAAGCTATTAAACCATGATTAACACGACGCACTGGAAATTGATGAGCCAGTTTAGCTTCTTCAGCAGCATCCTGGACTAATACTTCAAAACGGTGTTCTTGTTTGCTCAAATTATTGGCTATGATAATTCGTTCACCTAAGGGCAAATAGCTTGATAAAATAAAGTAATCAGAATGAGAGACTTTATGGCACCAAAATGCAGTGCTGTCAAGTTTCCCCATTTTTCCACGCAAAAGATCGGCTAATGCTTTATATAAAATATAAATATCTAAAGGTGTTTTACTAAAAGGACGCGTTAATATCATCCAAATAATATCATAAAAGATAACTCTCAGTTTCATACCAACATGTCGGCTATCAAACAAATAGAAACGTAAACTATTTCGGATATCATAATATCTAACCGTAGGGGATGGCGGTTGCTCATAAGGTTTATGAAAAGCAATGGCGCGAGTATTCACTCTCACTGAAAAACCCTGCTGATTGACTCGATAACCAAATTCCATATCATCCCAATGAAGAAAATAGAAATCCTTTAATCCCCCAACTGTTTCTAATACTTGACGAGAAATCAACATACAACAAGCCGGTACATAATCGACTTGCAAGGTATAATGTTGGCTCACACGCTGTTTTCTTCTGCCAATAGGTGTCGTACCGATATGATCCCAACAAATATTGGCACCCAATTCGACTATAATGTTATGATTATCAATATCCAAAATTTGCGCCCCGACAACTCCGGTATCTGGATATTTTTTGAAAGTAGCCAAAGCAAAAAGTAAATAACGGGTATCTGGATAGGCATCATTATCTAATAGCCAGACATAATCTGGCTTATACTTAAGGGCAGCCTCAATGCCGGTATTAAATCCGCCACTGCCCCCTTTATTTTGCCGATTGATAATTAGTTCTATCTGATAACAATTTTGTAAGATAGAAACTGAATTATCAGTAGAAGCATTATCAACCACAATAATAGTTGAAGGTTTTTGACTATTTTGTAAAATAGCTTTGATACATCGCAGCGTATCAAAGGGCTTATTGTAATTGACAATAACGGCAATGACTTTATGCATTTGGTTAAGAATGGTTAATGGTTAATGGTTAATGATCAATAATACGCTATATAACAGACTCAAGAAATCCGATTTTTGAAAAAAATCGGATTTCTACTATATACTATGCAAATTAATATTCCAATTGAAAAACTAACCTGGGCATTAGTTATCCCAACCTATAAACGTGAAGCCGTGTTACGGCGTTGTTTAGGCTTTGCAGCTGCCCAAACGTACCCCCCTAAAGAAATCATCGTGGTTGATGCCACTCCCGATGGGGAACAAACGCAAGCATACATTATGCACGAATTAGCCGTCAAATATCCCACAATTGATTGGCAATATTTACCTGCCAAACGTGCTTCTTCATCGGCACAACGTAATCAAGGTATTGCACTTGCCACGGCTGATATTATATTTTTGATTGATGACGATTCCTTTATGTATCCTGATTGCGCTGAAGAAGTCATTCGTATTTATGCCCAAGATACCACACATCAAGTTGCCGGCATTATGCCGAAATTAGAAATTTTACAGCCCGATAACCAACTCCATCCTTGTGCAAATCATTTCAAAAAAAATAACGCTAACGCTTTCTTTCAGCAATTCAAAATACTTCAAATAAAATTGCGAGCCTTTGCTAAACGCCTCATTAAAGATGATGACATTTTTATTCCCTACGATTTGACTTTCCCAAAATATACTTTGCCAAATACGCTTAAACACCTGGCTACCCATCCGGTACCAATGATACATGGGGCGCGTATGAGTTTTCGTCGATACATTTTAGCACAAATTCATTTTGAAGAAGCGTTAGAGCGTTATGCCGTTAATGAAGATAATGATGTATGTTATCGCGCCTCGCGCCTGGGTATGCTTTTACATGCTTTAAAAGCGAGATTATGTCATGTAGAAAGTTCACAAGGGCGTTTAACACGACTAACCACTACCGCTTTATGGGGACTTAATCAAACCGTTTTACACCGTTTCCATAGCTCCAATCTTGTTGAGTTTAAAAAACGATTTCGGAAATTACTATGGCACCGATTATTCACGCAAACCATTAAGGATATTTTGGATCGTCGCTGGACTTTACCCTCAACACGAGGCATAATAGTTGCTTTTCGACATTATGAAAGCATATTATCTAAAACCCCAGCCGAATTACGCGCCTGGTATCCACAATTTCAACAAACATTAATTAGTCAAGATAAACAGGAAATTATCAATATGGCAAACAATGATCAAAATAGTCGTGATCTTGATCAATCTACTAAAGAACAAGTCGTCACCGGGCTTAGTCTCCAAAGTGCCGACGAATCTGCACTTGAAAACGCGGAACCCTGGGAATCATGGGAAACTAAGTTGGTACTATGGAGTATACTCATTGGTATCAGTGGCTTAGTGGTGTTAGGAACACTGATCAATATCTTTTTATTAAAGTAGCAATGAGATAAATGACAATGAAGACCGATATCGATATGAGTCTCGTACATGACGGGCACCAATGGATTGTACGTCATCCCACTGTCAAAGCCAGCGGTCAGGATTTTTCAGCATTGGACGCAAACTTAGTTCATGCCCTACGATCTAATGGTCAATTTCCGGCAGGGACATCAGTGAACGTCTTTATGGGATTTGACTTCGACACTATTCCTACTTGGCTCCGCCAATATGCTTCTCATTATTTTAACCGTTATGTTTCACTTGAATTATAAACTAACCAAACAGGAGAACAACTAAACAGATGTCTATGAATCGCAAATGGTACTCTGGAATGCTCACCACTGAAGATTGGTGGGCAGTATGGCTGGGATTGATTATGTTATTTGCAGGTCTCACCTCAATTTGGGGTGTGGACCTGGTCGGTTGGATGGCAAAGACCCAAACATGGGTATGGGGCGATTTTTCCTGGCAAAATGTCCTAAAGCCATCGGGTTATAAAGAATGGCACCCCTTGCTCTCGTTATTTGTGACTTACCTGGTTTTTACAGCCCTTACCTGTCTCGGTGCCTGGGCAATGAAATTAAATGTCAAGAAATTCTTCCTGGGTTGGACTATTATTTTCTTGATTACCTGGGCAGTATGGATTATCGGTCACGAAGCGCATTTCAAAGCCCATACCCATGAATTTGAAAAATATGGCATCACCTGGAGCCTATCCTTAGGCGGGGGATTTTCCTATATGCTCGCTTTGCTCGTTGGACTGATTATTGGCAACTTTTTTAAAGGATTTGCCGCATTTCTTTCCGAAGCCGCCAAACCAGAATGGTTTATCAAAACCGCCATTGTCTACTTAGGCATTAAAATTGGCATTATGACCATGCAAGATTCCTCCAAAACGATGGAATTAGCTATCGCTGGCATGGGCGCAACCTTTGTTGCTTATCTGCTATTTTGGCCCATTGTTTACACCGTCGCTCGAAAAATATTCCGCCTCTCGCGGGCTGCCGCCGCAGTACTTTCTTCTGGTATTTCCATTTGCGGTGTATCAGCAGCCATTGCCACCGCCGGGGCCATTCGAGCTAAACCAATATTACCTGTCATGGTATCTGTACTCATAGTCGTATTTGCTATGGTTGAACTGGTTATTTTACCAGGCTTCTACACTTATATTTCCCCTGATCAACCAATTGTTAATGGTGCTGCGATGGGTATGACGGTCAAAACCGATGGTGCAGACGGCGCTGCTGGCGCAATCTTAGATGAATTGATGCGAGCCAATGCCGTCAATCAGTTTGGTATAGTCTGGGAAGAAGGATGGATTTTAAGTGCCGCTGTGATGACCAAAATTTGGATTGATGTCTTTCTAGGTGTATGGGCATTTATTTTAGCCCTAGTATGGGTATACAACGTAGAACAGAAAACGGCCGGACATTCCACCGTTCCAGTTTCAGAAATTTGGCACCGCTTCCCTAAATTCGTCGTCGGCTACTTTGTTGCTTGGTTTATCTACTTAGGAATCGCAATGTTTTTACCAGACATGATCGAAGCAGCGAAACAAGGTGCTAACATTGTGCAAAGTCCCATGCGTAAAATGATGTTTATGCTCACTTTTGTCAGTATCGGCATAATTACTGACTTTAGCAAACTGAAAGGGATGGGACGTTTGACACTACTTTATGCTATTGCGCTATTTCTCATCATTGCGCCTATTGCTTATATTGTTGCTTGGATATTCCATCATGGGATGATGCCGCCTGTTGTTGGTTAAGGATTACAAGTTAGAAATCCGATTTTTTCAAAAATCGGATTTCTTGAGCGGGTTTAATTTTAAAAACCCAGTTTCTTGCATCACTGCAAATTGAAAAAAACGTCATCTTATGAATCATTTTCAAATTGATTTATTCCAAAATAATGCTGATAAAATTATCAACGCTCTGATATCAGCATTCCGTCTCGGCAACACAATCGAAGCTAAACAACGCTTCCAACTTCTTAAAAAGGAACATCCTCATCATTCTCAATTAGCCAATTTACAAAAATTCTTGACGGCGCAACAAAAACTTAACCAGCCGGTTAAAGACATACAACATGAATTAAATGAATTGCGTCATCTGAGCGCATTCGCTGTGAAATGGCTGGGAAAAAATGCAGACGATTACCTAAAACCTTTATGGCAACATTTAGCTCAAGCTTTGCAAGGGCAACGTTTTAATCCTTTGATACCAGAATTACATTCTAGCTTTGTGTATTATGAAGCAACAAATTGGGTAGGTGTGTGTGAAGCTGTGGAAAATGAACCGTTCTGGTATCAGCATTTTACCTTAGCACTTCTTTTGTGCAAAGCACTGTATTTTCTAAATGAATTAGATACCGCAATAGAAATTTGGTTTTATTTATTTTGGCAATTCCCTGATAAAGCCAGCACCGCAATCTTATCTTCCCAAAATCTTCATATAACTTTGGGTGAACGTTGGCAAGCTTTTGAAAATATGGAGGAAGAATTCAATCCAGTACATTTTCCAGTTTGGATGCTTTTAACAGATTCCAAACTCATCCACTATTTACCTAAAAAAAATATCCCCGTCTCAAGCGTTCATAGCAAAAACTACCATGCCATTCGTGAAGCATTATTGCTAAAACAGGATAAAAGCGAAAACAGGAAAGAAGTAGAATTAAAATTACGGATGGCTCTTAAACAAACAGATGAAAATCTATTAAAATACTATTTAAAAAGATTACATACTAAAGCGTAGGCAATCTAGCACACCAACCCTTCGCATAGCTTTGGATTCCAAAACGCAGAAATCTCTTAATTCGCATTGTAAATAAAAGGCATCAAACATGAAATTGAAACGGGTTTATTTTTTCTCTGCATTATTTATAAGTGCTTGTGTTTCTTCTTTGCCCACTACTTCGATCCCAAGACACATCAAAAATGTCAATTTTACAGACACTGATGTGTTTGATAGAAATATTTTAGATTCCATGTCTGTCGATACCAAAAGCATTGATGTTGCTATGATAGGAAAAGTTTCAATTAATCATATACCGGAACGTTTGGGCAAATGGTTAAGTGTCATTAATGAAGATGGAAAGGTGATTCTCAAAAGTACTCCGCAGGAGAAAGCAAAAAACGAACCACAAACGACTAAATCAATAAGTGCCATTTTGGGATTATTGCCTATGGTTTATGGTTTTTTGGAAAAGAAACTGATGTATGGTGCAGCGGAACAATATGATGCAACCATTTTTTATCAGCCTGGAAGTGGGGTGATTGATAAGGTGGTATTTACTAAAAAGCAATAATTTTTTTGGTTCGTGTTTAAAATATCACCAAAATAGTTTATAGTTTTTTAGATAAATAAGTTTACAAATGTAGGGGCAATCCCTTGTGGTTGCCCTTAACTTAATGGCATTCGCGATAAAACAACAAGTTAAAAGTTGTTCTGTTCATTGCGGGAAGAATAAACAAATTCTATTTAGGAACGAAATGACGAACTCACTCTTCAAAAATGCGTCGTCACACATAACCCCTTTTCCATATTTTTTACTTGAATTTCTATATGATATAATTCCGCTATTCTCTGTACGATTGATAATCCCAAACCACTGCATAAAATATTTTGGTGTTCTCCACGATAGAAGCGTTTAAAAATTTGTGGTTGCTGTTCAGGCGGAATACCGCAGCCAGTATCAAGTATGATAATGGTTAATTTTTTTAGATGTAAATTTTCAAAGCTAACCGTTATTTATCCATCTTGTGGGGTGTAGCGGATAGCATTATCCAGTAAATTCCGATACAGCAAATATAAATGCTCTTGATTGCCAATAACTATGTCATGATTAGCAGTCTGTTCTAAGCCCAAATCTAGGTTTTTATCTAAAGCTTGGGGCGTTAAATCCATAACCAGTTGACGGAGTAAAACAAACATATTGACTGAAATAGATGGCATTTTTTTGGTAGTATCCATATGAGATATCGTAGGGGTAATCCCTTGTGGTTACCCTAAAGTTGTCGAAGTTATTTCATGCTTGTTCCTTAGTGATAAAAACCTACCAGGTCTTTAAGCCAGGTCTTTAATATCTGGCAAGTTTACGCAGGGGTTTTCGGCTAGTTAGTGTCCATCTGGAAACTTCTTTAAAAATCACTACGCTATAGCGAAGGATTCTAAACTTTCAACACAACTAAAGAGGTAATACTATGACTCACCATTTGAACAAAGCAATTCCATTAGGGCTAGTGATCGCCTTATCAGCCAGTATGGTGTCAATGACGGCACAGTCCGAAGAAATGCCAGGGTGCTACTAACGCTCCCGCTTTTTCCAAGTTCGATACCAATAGTGATGGACAACTGACAGAAAATGAATTTGTGGCAGGGCAACAAGCACAAATGGAAAAACGTCGCGGTATGGGAATGGGACGTGGAATGGGACCGGCAACTGTTCAAGAACCCAATCAACCTGATAGTAACAATTATTGATAAAAAGGAATAAAGAAAATGAACACGACAGAAACTTCTTATGACACCCTCAAAGAATATCCCGTTTGGGATCGTACCACTCGCTGGTTTCACTGGATTAATGCCCTGGCAATTATAGGGCTTATCGGAGTGGGCTTAGTGATTTTATACGCCAAAACACTTGGCGTTAGCACCGATGGTAAAATCTTGCTCAAGACAATCCACGTTTATATCGGTTATGTGTTTTGCTTGAATTTAGCATGGCGGATTATTTGGGCTTTTATTGGCAATAAATATGCTCGCTGGAAAGCGATTTTACCGGGGGGCAAAGGGTTTTTCACGGCGCTACGTGAATACCAAGCAGGGTTTCGTACCGGTAATATCCAATATTATCAAGGACATAACCCCGCTGCAAAACTGATGATCACACTGCTATTTGTGGTACTAATGACACAAGCAATCACCGGCTTAGTGCTGGCAGGAACCGACATTTATTTTCCGCCTTTTGGGCAGACTATGAAAACATGGGTTGCCGAAGATGTCAGCAAAGTCGAAGTGCTAAAACCTTATTCCAAGGAAAACATCAACGAAGAAAAATTTTCCGAAATGCGAGCCTTCCGTAAACCATTTATCATCACTCATGTTTACGCCTTTTATACCCTCTTGATTTTAATGGTTTTGCATATTGGTGCCATTGTCGTCACCGAAATTCGGGAAAGGAGTGGCTTGATCACTGCTATGTTTACAGGGCGAAAGGTTTTTCCTAAGCAGCCGGTTGATGCTGAGAATTAGATGTGTCATTTTTCCAGTCAAAATAGGCTGTGAGTTTTGAGTTGGTAGGGTGGGCAAGGTCCTTTTCTTGCCCACCATCTTGCCTACAAAATACTGTAGAAGTTATAGACTTTCAGAAAAATAGGTTCAAAAAAATCCGATTTTTTAAAAAAATCGGATTTCTAAGTCCTGCAAAAACTTATTTATTTAAAACATTACCTAATGAATATAAGAGTCGCTACAATTTCTGATTTAAAATCAATCATTGAGATATATAATCAAGCTGTTGACGAAGAATTTTGTACTGCTGATTTGGAGCATGTCACCGTATCTGATAGGGAAGAGTGGTTTAAACAACATAGCCCTCATAAATACCCAATATTTGTGGCAGAAAATAAAAATATCATAAGCGGTTGGTGCAGTTTAAGTCCTCATCGTTCCGGCAGAAAAGCACTAGAATCCATTGCGGAAATAAGCTTTTACATTCATAAAAGTTTCCGAAGACAGGGAGTAGGGCAACAGCTTATAGAATATTCTTTACGAGAAGCCCCTAAATTAGGTTTCAAAAATTTATTTGCCCTATTGATTGATCTCAATAATGCCAGTATCAACATATTGAAAAAACATGGTTTTACTCAATGGGGACATTTACCTGAAATAGCCGATTTCAATGGCAAGATATGTGGGCAATTTATATATGGAAAGAGGCTATAAGAAGTGTTTTTTTATTTGGGAAAAAGCGCAAGGAGACATCTATTGCTTTATCCTTGCTTACATGCAATCCCTGTAGTTAGTTGGTGTGAAAAAAAACTTGAACATAATCCTGAACCATTCATTATTCTAAAAAAACATGCAAGGTACACCTATATCGAAACTTGTCATCTCCATGAGCATCCTCTGTTGCTTGCTCGGTCCAGCACAAGCTGAAAATGCAAGCCCAGTGGTTCTGACAGAAGTCATACAAAAAAAACTGCAACGGGAAGTCAGACTATCTGGCGGCTCAATACCTTGGCGGCGTGTATGGCTCTCACCGATGGTAGAAGGGCTGGTTAGTAAAATCCTGGTAGATGATGGCACTTGGCTTAAAACTGGGGATATCGTCTTAAAATTGGATGCCCGCCTAGCGAAAATTGAGATTGATATCGTCAGGGCGCGTATCGACGGAGCAAAAGCTAGGCTGCTGGATGCACAGCGTCGGCGCGATGATTTGTTGAAGTTGAGAAAAAATAGTCATGTCTCAAAGACTGCTGTTGAAACTGTACTCACCGAGGTGAAAGTGGTCACAGCGGAATTAGCCCAGGCACAGGCGGAACTAGCGCGTGCGCGAGAATTGCATCAATACCACACTGTGTTTGCTCCTTTTGGCGGGATGGTAGTCAGTAAACAGCTTGAAGTGGGGCAATGGGTCAAGCCAGGGAATAATCTGGTTGAATTGCTAGCCATTGATACCTTGCGTCTGCGGGTGTTACTGCCGCAACGCTATTTCCCCTTGGTTACCACAGGCTGCAAGGCGCGAATACGTTTTGATGCCCTCCCAGAACGCGAGTTCACCGGTCTGGTGTTGGCGCGTATTGCCCTTGGCAACGAAAACTCACGTAGTTTTCCGCTATTGTTCGATATTCCAAACCCTAAGCGGCACTTAGCACCTGGTATGTCCGCACAGATTTGGATTGAACTCAATGATCAAGATAGGGTACTCATGTTACCACGCGATGCCATTATCACCAAAAGCGATGGCAGTCAATTGGTCTGGCAGGTGAAGGAGAAAGAAGGTATGTTGAAAGCCTTTCCCCTCACTATTGAGACCGGCAGATATCAGGGTAGCTGGGTGGAAATTTTGAGCAACAAGATACAGCTAGGTGAGCGTGTTGTGCTTTTGGGTAACGAAAACTTGCGCCCCAACCAAGCGGTGAAGGCGCTGCAATAATAAACCGAGGTTCCCATGTTAAAATTTTCCATAGAGCATCCGGTCATAATCAGTGTTGCAATCCTGATTCTGATGTTGTTTGGAATCCTGTCGATTTTCAATGTGCCGGTGCAAATGATTCCCGATCTGGACGCACGGGTGATATCCATCCGCACAACTTGGCCGGGTGCTTCGCCTCAAGATGTGGAAAAAGAGATTATTGTCGAACAGGAACGCTATCTACGCCGCCTTCAGGGCTTGGAACGCATGATCTCAACGGCTAATACTGGCAAGGCCGAAATTGAGCTGGAGTTCCCTTTCTCCATTAGGGTTGAAGAAGCACTGCTTAACGTCAATAACGCCTTATCCCAAGTACCTAACTATCCAGAAAATGTGGATCAGCCCACCATCAGATCGGAAGCCTTTTCATCTAACTCATTTATGTACTTTAGGCTGATGCCCATTAGGGGTGACTTCACTGAAGAAGACCTTCTCAAACTGCGTGACTGGGTTGAAGAATATGTACAAACGCAGATGGAACGGGTCCCCGGGGTGTCCAGCGTCTCCTTACGCGGCGGTGCCAGTCGCCAAATCAATATCTATGTTGATCCGGCCAAATTAGCTGAACGCGGCATCCGCCTGATGGATTTACGCACTGCCATCCGTGCCAGAAACCGCGATGTCTCAGGTGGTGATCTGGATAGTGGCAAACGCCGATATCTGTTACGCACCATTGGCCGTTTCGAGAGTGTCGAAGAGCTAGAAAACCTAGTCATTGCTGAACGCGATGGCGCATTCATCCGCTTGCGAGATTTAGGTTATGCCGAACTCGGCTTTGGGGAAGTCCGCAACTATGCCTACTCCGAAGGCAAACCCATACTTTCTCTTTCAGTCAGTCGCCAAATTGGCAGCAATGTCATTGAAATCAAACAGGATATGTTGGCAACGGTAGAAAAGCTCAATCAGGGTATTTTGAAAAACAAAGGTATTGAGCTAATACGCACCGCCGACGATGTCGTCTATGTGACCGATGCGGTGTACGTGGTGCAACGCAATCTGGTGATTGGTGCCGTGCTGGCATTGGGGGTGCTGTTCCTGTTTTTGCGCTCAATGCCGGCAACACTCATTGGTGCTATTGGTATTCCCATTTGTACCTTAGCTGCTTTCTTGGGATTGTTGCTCGGCGGACGAACAATTAATGTTATCTCTCTGGCGGGAGTCGCCTTCGCTATTGGTATGACCTTGGACAACAATATCGTCGTATTGGAAAACATCTATCGCCATCTGAATATGGGCAAACAACGTTTACAAGCGGCCTTGGATGGGGTGCGTGAGGTCTGGCCAGCTGTGCTGGCGGCCACCCTGACTACCGTCTGTGTTTTTCTGCCCATTATTTTTATTGAAGAGGAAGCAGGACAACTTTACTCGGATATTGCGATTGCCATCGCCGCGTCGATTCTGATGTCGATGATCGTTGCCATCACCCTGGTGCCAGCGGCAGCCGGTCGCCTGTTACACAGCAACAATGGTCGCACATCCATGCTGTCTCGCTTAGGAGCAGCACTGGGACGCGGTGTTATTGTGTCTGTACATGGGTTGGCACGCGGGATTCTGCGACCGCTGGTAACCATTACAATTGTGCTAGCGGCTACTTTCGCCATTATTTATTACCTGACTCCGGATGCAGAATATCTACCAGAAGGCGAGGAATCTAAAATTTTCACCCTGATGTTTGCGCCACCGGGCTATAACATCAACATGATGCGCGATGCCTTTCGTGAAGTGGATAAAGACTTTATCCATGCTGTAGGTCAAGATCCGGCTATATTTGAGCAGGGGGATAGTGAGGTACCGGCACTCAAGTTCACGATTGGTTTTGCTAACCAAAGCCGCGTTTTTGTGGTGCGTGAAGCGATTGATCGCCGTCAGACTGAAGCACTGATGCAAGTGGCGACGGATAAAACCAGAGAACTTCCCGGATTGCGTAGTTTTTCCAGCCGAGGCTCAATCTTTTCCAGTAATTTTGGCGGTACCCGCAGTATTAATATTGAAGTCAGCGGCCCTGATCTGGATTCCCTGTTCCAAGCCGGTTTCAAAGTTTTCATGAAATCTAAACAGATTTTTGATAACCCTAGAGTGCGTTCGACACCGTCTAACCTGAAAATGGGACAACCCATGGTGGAAATTCGCCCGGATTGGGAAAGGGCAGCAGAGCTGGACATCAACCCTTACGATTTAGGCTATACCGTTTGGGTTTATTCTGATGGGGCTTATGTGGATGAGTTTTTCCTTGGCGATGATGAGATAGATATTTTTCTCTACTCAACCAAAGGCATGATTAAGCATCCCCAAGATATTGAACAAGTGATGCTCTACTCATCCCGTGGTGGAATGATTCCCCTTAGTGCGGTTGCTCATCTTAAAGAAACAGTGAATACCGAGACAATCCGCCGGGTCGATGGTGATCGCACCATCACACTCAGCATTATCCCGCCGCGAGAAGTGCCACTAGAAGAAGGTGTGCGTATTGTGCGGCGTGAGATCATTGAGGGCATGAAGCATTCAGGCGAACTCTCCCAGGAGATTAATCTTAGCATCAGCGGTGCCAGTGATCGACTCAATGCAACCCGCGAGGCACTCAGCAGTAATTTCGCCGTGGGACTGCTGATTGCATACTTGTTAATGGTGGCCGTTTTTTCCCACTGGGGGTGGCCTTTGCTGATCATGAGTAGTGTGCCGATTGGTATCAGTGGGGGGATTGCAGGGCTTTATCTATTGAATCTTGGCGGTGCCCATTTAGACAAGCTTGGCTTATATCCCATCCAGCAGTCATTCGATATGATCACGATGCTGGGATTTTTGGTATTGATCGGTACTGTGGTTAACAATCCAATTTTGATTGTTGAACGGGCGGTTTCTAATCTGCGGAAACGCAGCATGGACGTATTGGAAGCCGTCACCGAAGCCGTGCAGATCCGACTGCGCCCGATTATGATGTCGATGATGACTACCGTCGCTGGTTTGTCACCATTGGTTTTTAACCCCGGTGCCGGCACAGAACTTTATCGCGGTTTAGGTGCTATCGTTTTGTTTGGACTATTGTTCTCAACCTTGGTTACTCTAACCTTTATGCCAGCTCTTTTGTCCTTGATATTACAGCTTGTGGTACGTTTTCGCCAACCAAAATAAGAATATTTTATTTATTGGGATTTAGACTAGTATGCTTGGTTTGAAGGATAATTTCATAACAGGGAAAATATTCCTGAATTCCCTGTCAATATGGGGATTATAAGGAAAACTTTCCTGATAATTTCATAATAGGGAATATCTTCCTAATAACTCGGTCAATACGTTTGTTATGAGGGGAAAAAGTCAGGATAATTAGTTATGGGGGCAAACGTTCCCGAATTTCCCGTCAATATCTAGGAATATACTGGAAGATTTGCCTTATAATAAGTAGTTATCCTGCTGAGACGTTTCACCCTCGCTACGCTTCTCCAAGTCGCTATGGCTCGGGTTGCACTCTGGATAACCAGTCGTTGAAGCGGACACTTTACATCCTTGTCTAGTGCCGATTAACATAAGTGTAGTGTTATGTGGCATATAAAAGAGACAAAATAAGAATGAAAAGTAATTTAGATGATAAAATCTTGCTTGAAGAAAGTCCAATCAGAAGACTGTTTTTTAAATACGCTATTCCCAGTGTAGTGACTGTTTTATTTTTTGGCTTTCAAAATATCATTGATGGAATAATTGTTGGTAATTATGTAGGCTCCGATGCTCTTGGCGGAGTTAACTTTATCCTACCTTTTTACAGTTTTATCATGGTTGTTGCTTTGATAATAGGTATAGGTTGTGAAACAATTGTTAGTATAGGGGTTGGTGAAAAAGATATTTCCAAAGCAAGAAATGCCATGAGCACAGGATTTTGGGCTTTGCTCACCATTAGTATTACACTAACAATATTTCTTTGGTTTTTCGCTGAGGATTTTACGACTATACTTGGAGCCGATCAGAGACTCTTGCCTCATGCTATGAATTATTTAAAAGGATTGGTGCCTTTTATTTTGCCCATAGAATTATGCTTTTATTCAGATGCAATGTTGAAAGCAACCGGACATCCGCGTTTTTCAATGGTAATCATGTCGTTAACTGTAATACTGAATATTATTTTGAGTCTTTTCTTTGTGATTCAGATGGGGATGGGAACAATGGGAGCAAGTTTGGCAACTGGCTTAGCATTCACTATTGGCTGTATTGTTTCAGGTTATATTACATTTAATCCCAAACAACAAATATCGATGTTGAAGGGAAAGTTTAAATGGAAGTTGTTGCAAAATGCTTTATACAACGGTTCCTCTGAAGGCGTTTCAGAATTGGCATCGGCTATTTCTATTTTAGTGATTAATTTAACCATGATAAAACTCGTTGGAGCCGATGGAGTTGCTGCTTTTACAGCAATCAATTATATTAATTTTACTGGCGTACTTGTTTTTTTAGGTGTTTCAGATGGTTTGATACCTGTTTTAAGTTATAATTACGGTGCAAAGAACTTTAAACGAGTTAAGTCAATATTAAACTTTGCAGCATGTTTCAATGCCATTCTAGGATTATCAATATTTTTGGTTCTGCAAGTATTCGGAAACTTTATTGTTCAATTATTTTTTGATAATAACAGTAAAGTTATTACAGACCTTGCAGCTCAAGGCTTATTTATCTATTCTTTTGTGTTTTTAATAAATGGTTTAAACGTACTAATAACTAGTTTTTTCACATCAATAGGCGATGCAAAAAAATCTATTGTTATTGCCACATTGCGGGGGGTTGTATTTCTTCTAGTAGGTGTTTCTGTATTTCCAATTTTTGGGGGAATAAATGGTGTTTGGTTAAGTATTCCCATTGCAGAATTTTTAACCTTTCTTGTTGCATTTAAACTATCCTTAAACGCAAGTAGGAAGTTTTTAAAATAATACTGATTGGGAAACGCTCAACAAAAGTCGTTAAAATCCGTTGCTTTCCCCAATCCGTTGTACTAAACCAGAGCCATAACAACCATGCAAAAAGTATGGAAATGCCCCAAATATTCCTATAAAAAATTGAGACACGGAAAGGTGGTTTTAACTACCCACCCGCAGCGAAACTGCCATTAAGTATCGGGCAGACACGCAGATCTGCCCCTACAAGACCCCACGTATTATGTGATTTTCGGTGCTAAGCTGCGTGTTCGCCCGCAGCGATACTTAATTCTCGTTCCCCTACGCTCGCTAACTATTTAGAAAGTCATTAGGATTAATGCCAGCTTGTTTTAAAATGGCACGTAAGGTTCCTTCCGGCATGTCACCAGGATGATTTGGGATAGTTGTAAGTAGTAGTACAAAAGTATTTTAACATTATTTAAATATACGTAATAGTATATTCCTCAGAGCCAATATTTGCTAAAATCTGAAATAAGTAGGTACGCATAAGTCTTTTCGAGGCTTGATCTCCGATTTTTTATTTTCGATGCTTTCTTGAGAGCTTTATTAAAAATGTTAAAAGACTTTTGCGTACTTACTTACACCTTCTCTATCAAGAAGCCATAACAGAGGCTTATTTATTAGGCACGATCTCTCGTGAACAAGCATTGAAAACGCTTGGTACTGACACCTTAGAAGAAATTGAATATCAACGTGATGCTTTGAAACATGATGTGGAATGGGGATTTTCTAATGACTGAAGTGATCACTGACACGGGTCCTATTTTACACCTTTGTCGTTATCTGTTCGGTTGATCATGAACAAAGCCTTAACATCAGGCAAAAACTGGGACATCCGCTTATCCATTTAACAATCGCCTTTTGTAAAATGGCTATTGTTCCAATAACAGGCAATTCTAGTTCTTCTGCGGTTTGGCGTGCTTTCCAATCATCAAGTATTATAAAATCTGCTTGACATTCATTTGCCAAGGCAATAACTTCCGATTCTCCAAAACCTAAATTTATTCTAAATGCTCTAACCGCTAATTCATTTTTTACCTTTTGATTTTCAATCCAATCAGCATTTTTAACTTCTTCAGCACCGGCTTTCCCTGAGCCACGTATGACTACTTCATAATAAACCGCTTCTGGAATGATAATCTTTCCAAATAGTTGAGGTAAAATGTTCAATTGCCCAATTTTAGACATCTGACAACCTCTCCATATCTTTTTCTAAGTCATTTTGAGTATAATGTATTGGTATTGAAAGCTGCCGATTCATTTCAAAAAATTCCCATTGGCTAAAACCACCTATTTCACAGGCTTTACTTAGGGAAATGCGCTTATGTTCATAAAGAAATTAGGGCAAACAGCTGAACTTCTTTACTTATGTTATCGAAATTTAAGCCAACTTGTGATGCAATTATTATTGGCAACTCAAACTTAACTTTTAATGTATTCATTTTTGTTTCCTTCTAATTGGATAGATTTTATTAATCCGTCGTTTTCTAATTTCTAAAGTATACCCGAAGTTAGTTTCTATTGACATAAAATCCAACAAATTCGTTTATAAGCGGGAACAGGTTTGTAACTACTAAACCAATCTGTTAGGTAATGATAAAATTGATTGACACGTGGATTTTTGTAGGGCGAACCACCGCGAACGCCCTGGCTTAACTATTAAAGAATAAAAGTGTTAAATATCAAAGGGTTATCCTGACGAGGCGAAACCCGACGTAGTTGTTGCGGTTGCCGTGCGAGCCTCTGAAACGACCTGCAGCACGCCCGAGCCACGCATCGTTGAGCCACGAGCCGCCGCGAATTACAGGTAGATTGACACGTTTTTGGCTCGTACACTGTTTTTCTTTACCACTATACTTACCTTCATATTCAGAGCATGTCCATTCATAAACATTCCCTACCATATCATATAAACCAAAAGGGTTAGGTTCAAAAGAACCCACAGGAGAAGTATATTTCCAACGATCTTTACCTTTTGCTAAACCATCACAACATTCATCCTTACCATAATTAGCATATTCATGAGATACTGTATTTCCCCACCAATATTTAGTCTCCGTACCCGCTCGTGCCGCATATTCCCACTCCGCCTCAGTAGGCAAACGATAAGTTTTACCCGTTTGCTGACTTAGCCACTCAGCATAAGCCACCGCATCATCCCAAGATACGTATATCACCGGGCGATTACCCCGTACCCAGCCAAAATCACTTGGTTTTTTTCGCTTAGTCGACTGTACAAATTTGTCATATTCAGCAAAAGTGACTTCATACTTACCCATCGCAAATTCACTCACTGACACCTGATGCACTGGTTTTTCATCACTATCACCACCGCCCTGAATATCCCCCATTTGAAAACGCCCGGCAGGGATGTGTACTATTTCTGGACCTAAACTACCGTCTTTTAAACGATCTTGAAAAGTTTTACCACTCACAACAGGCGAAATAGGAATTGTTGTAGGAGGTGTCGGCTTTGGAATAGGCTTTGAAATAAACTGATTTTCAAATTCTCCTATTTTGGGTGATTCCGGCGAAACTTGGCGTAAACGAGCGATATAAGTTTTCGCTTGTTGTTTTCGCCCTTGTTCCAGAAGCTTTTCAACTTTATCGCTGTAATAGTCTTCTATCCTTTTCAAACCCTGAAAGGCTGGTTGATTATTAGCTTGTTTTTTCAAAACCTGCTGATAACAATTCAAAGCCGTTTCACCCGTTGGGCTGGTTGTGAACCAATATTGATTCATATAGGATTCACAAGTGGCTAATAAATCAGTGACATCTTGTTTCACAGCTAAACCCGATTTTCTACAACGACTAAAACAAAAATCTTTACCCGTTAAAGAACTCGAACGCCAAGGCACCTGTCGCCCCCCACTGGCTGAATCAACGGCGGTCGCGGTTTGCTTAAAAACCTCCTCAATCGTCAAACCAGGGCGTTTGATCGTTTCAAGCAAATGTGTGGTATATAAGCCATTCCGCTTATTAGCATCAGCCGACTTTTTACAGAAAGTGCTTGCATAACTAATAATAGTGCCTTTTGGTGCGTGCATCGCCGCTAAACCTTCCGATGGATGCAAATAACTCAGAAACGGATTATTACGACAAGTATCTAAAACCACCACATTCATCCGACTCCCTGCACTATGCATGACTTCAACAATCCACTGTGCATCAATAGCTCGATACTTCACCAAATGAATTTCAGGGATTCTTTTTCCAATCGGCACCAAATAATTGCGCTGATCAATATGAATAGCGTGCCCTGCAAAATAAAACAACCCCACGCCATCTTTCGTCAACGCCTTCCCAAAATCAATAATGGCTTTGTCCATTTTCTCCTGGTCTAAATCCTGCTTATGTGTCACGGTAAAACCATAATCCCTTAAAACTTGCGCTATATCTTTCGCATCATTTTGAGGATTAGGCAAAAAAGCCCCATCGGGATAATGACTATTACCAATCACCAGGGCAATACGTTGTTCTACAGCCAGTGCATTTAGACTTAAAGCAACCATGACTGCGATTAAAAGTAATTTGATGAATTTCATGATTTTGCCTCCTTATTTGACATTATATCAATTTAGAAATTCTATTTTTTCACAAAATAGGATTTCTGCCTTATAATCATAATGTTATTTTCATAGAATTATTTAATTAGGATAAAAATAATGACTCATTCACAATCATTAACGAGCAAATTATTTTGGTGGATACCATTTGGAAAAGTGCCTGAAATTGCTCCTACAGAGCTGGCAGAAAAAATGAATAATCCTGCTTTTTGCCCTCAATTATTAGATGTTCGCAGCCATAAAGAGTGGAAAAATGGACATTTATCGGGGGCGGTGAGTATTCCAATTACACAATTACGCTCAAAAATTGATACACTGAGTTTTAGTCAAGAAAAACCGGTAGTCACCATTTGTCTAAGTGCCCATCGTAGCATTCCGGCAGTGAGACTATTGCAGCGTCATGGTTACCAAAATGTCGTCCAATTAGCCGGTGGAATGAATGCATGGCGGCATCTTAAGCTACCGGAACAAATGGGGGGGGTAATAAGATGTAGGGGCAATCCCTTGTGGTTGCCCTGAGTCGTTACGAATTTTTTAAAATGACTGATTTTAAATATGAAAGAATATCGTATGGTATCGGCTATGCGCGATGCCCTATTATTTTTGCGCGGTGTGCCAAATGTTGCACTGGGTGATAGGGTCCTGGTGTATGATTATCAGGGGCGCAAGCGCAATGGGCAAGTCATACAAACGACTCAAGAAATCGTACTGGTGCAAGTTTTTGAAGGTACCAATGATTTGGATATAGAAAGTACTTGGGTGCGTTTTTTAGAAGAGCCGTTTGAATTACCGTTGTCTCCCGATTTATTAGGGCGGGTATTTAATGGTATAGGGCAACCGCGTGATGGTCGTCCCCATATTATTTCTAGTTTAAAGCGCAATGTCAATGGCTCTTCAGTGAATCCAGCAGCACGCGCCTACCCAAGTGAATTTATTCAAACGGGTATATCTACAATAGACGGCTTAAATTCTTTAGTACGTGGACAAAAATTACCGATTTTTTCAGGTTCAGGATTGCCACATAACCGTCTAGCGGCTCAAATTGTTCGTCAAGCTAAGTTACCTGGGCAAGAATCACAATTTGCGGTCGTTTTTGCAGCGATGGGGGTTTCTTATGCAGATGCCCGTTTTTTTGAAGAACAATTTGAATCCAGTGGCGTACTCAACAATGTGGTTATGTTTATTAACCTTGCAGATGAGCCGCCAATGGAACGATTGATTTTGCCGCGTACCGCCTTAACTGCGGCAGAATATTTAGCTTATGATCTTGATCTTCATGTTTTAGTAGTCATAACGGATATGACTCACTATGCAGAAGCCCTGCGTGAAATTGCGACGGCGAAAGGAGAAGTACCGGCGCGTAAGGGCTACCCTGGTTACTTATATTCAGATTTCGCCGAAATTTATGAACGCGCTGGGCGTATCAAAAATCGGCACGGTTCAATTACAATGGTCCCGGTTGTGAGTATGCCAAGTGATGATATAACGCACCCGATTCCGGATTTAACCGGCTATATTACTGAAGGGCAAATTGTACTAAGTCGCGAATTGCATAACCAGGGTATTTACCCACCCGTCAATGTGCCACCTTCCTTATCACGATTAATGAAAGATGGCATAGGCAAGGACCATACTCGTGAAGATCATGGACGTATTGCCAATCAGATTTATGCAGCCTATACTCGTGCTTTAGATGCGCGAAATTTAGCATCCATTATTGGTGCAGAAGAACTTTCAGAACGTGATCGTAGTTATCTTGCATTTGCAGACGCATTTGAAAAACGCTTTGTGGGGCAAGGAGAAACAACTGATTGTAATATCATTGAAACCCTAAATTTAGCTTGGGAATTGCTATCAATCTTACCAAAAGATGCTTTGACACGGGTAAGTGAGGCAGATATTGCTAAGTATTATTCAAGGGTTAATGGTTAATAGAAAAGAAACCCAGTTTTTTCAAAAAACTTGGTTTTTCTAATGTTAATGAGGAAAATTTTATGTATTGGCTACTGATGTTAATGACTTTAAGTTTATTAGGGCTTATCGCAATGGGGATTTATTTTGAAATACGCCCCTTATCTAAACCCGTTAATGCACCACGCTGGTTAAAAGGCACGGTGGGCATTAATTTGCTTACCTTTGTCGGCGCACAAATTGGCTTATTATTTTTAGGAATGGGTGAAGTGATGGCAGAACCAGCAACGACTGAAGTTGCTCGTGAAATCAGCGTTGGTATGGGATTAGCGATCATAGGTATTGGGCTGCCAACAGCCTTTTCCACTATCGCCGCCGGCATTGCCGTTGGACCCGTAGGCGCCGCATCATTGGCTGTGATTACGGAAAAACCCGAAATGTTTGGACGTACCCTTGTTTACCTCGGTTTAGCAGAAGGTATTGCCATTTATGGCTTGATTGTCACCATTTTATTGTTAGGAAAATTAGGATGAGGCTCATCTTTATGGGTAGTAACGCTTTAGCAGAGGGCTTTGCGTTACTCGGCTTTGAAATTTTTCCTCATGCAACAAGAGATAAGGTTGAAAATGTACTGTCAGAATTACTAAAGAATAAAGAAAATGCCCTCGTTTTTCTGGAAGATAATCTGACTCGCCCCCCAGGCACATCTCTATTACGCGCCCGTAGAGAATCAGCCAGGATCATCCTGACAGAAATTCCACCACTGAGTGCACCTGATAGCTATCGCCCTTCGGTAGAAGATCTAGTCGCGCGTGTATTAGGCACCTCAGTACTAGAGAAACCGGATTCTGTAGAATTGGAGACAGCACAAAATTAAGTTTCATCAAAGTTGCTTAAAACCGCAACTCATTCTTTGAATAAAAAGAAATCCGATTTTTGAAAAAGATCGGATTTCTAACACGCCTCTTCCACAATAGCAATTTCATTGGGAGTCAAATCATAGAGTTCATAAACCAGATTATCAATTTTTTTGTCTGTTCTATTGATTTGCCTTTGAATGGTTTCCTTTTTGTGGTTTGAGGTGGCATCGTTTAGTTGCTGGTGTAGAATGAGCATTTGGTTAACCAAGTTGAGCATTAATTCACTTTTTTCCTTGATAGGAAATACTGAAAGCTGTTTCTTTGTGTACCAAGGATAAAGTTGATCGTATATCGCATACTTATGTTTTAAATACCATGCCCCAATTTTTGAGAGCAAGAGTCCTAAAATGTGTTTTAATTCTTCGGTATCATTATTTTTGGAAATCATAATGTACAAAGATTGATCTAAAGCCACTGCTTTTTCAAAAAAAGTACCATGCAATTTAACACTTAAAATTTTACGAAGAGTTATTTTGGGCTGAAAGAAAAATTCTGGTGTTCGTGCTTCAGCAAGCCAGTTTCCATAAGATAAATATTTACCACCGTTTTTAAATGTGTAACGGTCCAGATGTTTACCTTTAATTTCAAGTAAGTATGTATCATCTAATGGCATATCAGCATGATAAGATTCTTCATCTTTATCTCTCCTTATTTGATAACCAGCACCAAACTTAGATTTTCCATAGCCATCCGTTCTATAAGCATGAATGCCTCTATTAATTTTTACCTTATCCTCTAAAAAAATAGAACCTTGCTCAATTTTTCCAAGAACCCGTTCTAAGTTTCTTGACATACGTGGATTAATTAATCCTAATGCCACCGCATTTTTAGGATTAATTGTATTAAGCGTCATAAATTTTTTCGATTTTAACAAACAATCAATAGGGAATTGACTTGAATTAGCCGCGATTGATAAAATAAAAATCGAATTTTCCAGTGTGACTCCTTTAAAAACAAGGTAGTCAAATATGAGAATTTTATCCAATTTATGTTTTGTCAGTAAATGATTTCTGACTTTGGAAAAATGTTGCGAATTAAGCCATGAATCTGGCACAATAAAGGATAACTTTCCTTCTTTATGACTTAGGGAAAGGGCGCGTTCAATAAAATAAACATAAAAATCAGTTTGGTACTGTTTGAGTTGGTAATTCTTATTAAAATAATCTGGATAATTTTGCCCTGCTGAATATAAATAAGGCGGATTCCCAATCACCACATCAAATCCCCCATTTCCCATAATTTTCGCAAATTCCTCCTCCCAATCAAACGCATTAATCCGATAGCGTAATTCTTCGTTTTCAGGATCGTTTTGTTCATTA
>Ga0190358_1000124_pt1 | contig 28084 bp, 28 predicted proteins | sample 48721812_MG_FD_161666 | JGI IMG/M metagenome (GOLD analysis project Ga0190358, IMG submission 161666) | Hydrothermal vent microbial mat bacterial communities from Southern Trench, Guaymas Basin, Mexico - 4872-18-1-2_MG | ecosystem: Environmental > Aquatic > Marine > Hydrothermal vents >... | reverse complement strand
TTTGCCAATGGTGAGATTTTTTATCAACGTTTATATGGTTATAGTGGTATTTTGACTTTATTTTTGTAGGATAAACATGTAGGGTGGGTAGGAATTTCAGAATGGCATTAAGTATTGGGCTGACACATAGGTCTGCCCCTACAAAACTCCACTTATGGTTGGTTTAATTCTGTTAATTCTCAAATCATGCAAATTCTGATTCTGACAATTAGCTGGATTGGTTCTTTGGTTTTAAGTCGTTATTTTCGTTAATTCGTTGTACTCTTTTATTCTGTCAAGATAGTACAACGGATTTGCTTCATTATGTTGCTTGTGCTGAATTTATGGAAAGTGATTATTTTCTAACCAGTGATGATCGTTTATTAAAACGTTGTAAAAGCAATATTCTTCAAGTGAAAAATCATGTCGAATTTATCTTTATTATTAACGGAAAGAAAACCATGAAAGTAAAAATGCAGTATTTAGTGAAGCCCTAGAAATTTTGCTCAATAATCTAACGCCTTCAAAAATGGCACGTCTTCTAGCCACTTGGCAAAAAGATGATGCTGATTATTTGAACATTCGAGATCAATTGTTTGAAGGGAGACAGTTACAACTCTATGGAGAAAAAAATTATGCAAACAATAACACTTAATTCTCATGCTGGTTCAGATGGTATTTTACATTTAAAAGTACCTGTTGCTTCTCCTGAGACAGAATTTCAAATCATCATGATGCTTCGACCAATTACTGCAAAAGAATCAAAATTAAAAACACTAGAAGAATTAGGTTGGACCCCCGGTTTTTTTGAAACAACTTATGGTGCTTGGGAAGGAGAACTTAACTCGTGAATTTAGCCGTATTGAAGGATTAAGGTTTGAAGATTGGGAAAATTTAACGAACTAATCTTGCCCACCCTACATGGCTAAACCTGCCAGGTTTTTTAAACCTGGCAGGTTTGGCTTGAAAGTTATTGAAAATGCTTTAATTGAGAAAAAACCATGCAAACACGCCCCGAACAACCTTTGAAACTAAATTTGCATGACATTCACTTATGGCTTGCCTTTCCTGATGAAATACAATCACCTGAACGACTTTCAACTTATCAAGAGATGATGACACTGGAAGAACAGGTGCAACAACAACGATTCCATTTTTCTAAACATCGGCACCAATATCTCATTACGCGTGCTTTGGTTCGTACCACTTTATCGCGCTATGCTAATATTGAGCCTCATCAATGGCGTTTTTCTAAAAATGCTTATGGACGACCTGAGATTATTCCACAAGCAGGTGTGCCTCCCCTCCGTTTTAATTTATCTCATACTGATGGCTTAATTATTTGTGGGGTTGTTTTGAAACAGGATATAGGCGTTGATGTTGAAAATAAAGAAAGAACCGGGGCAATGATAGAAATTGCTGATCGTTTTTTCTCTCAACAAGAGGTGAGAGATTTATATGCTCTTCCTGAAAAGCAAAGGCGAAATCGTTTTTTTGATTATTGGACGCTCAAAGAATCTTATATCAAGGCGCGTGGTATGGGGCTATCATTACCGTTAGAACAGTTTAGTTTCCTTATGTCTACCAATCAAGCATTACGCATTACTTTTGACTCACGATTACAGGATGATCCTGATAAGTGGCAATTTTGGTTATTGAAGCTCACTGAACATCACCAAGCCGCCATTTCCCTCTGTCGAGAATCACAGGTAGATTATCAACTGAAATTAATGGTTTATAGTGGATGATTTTTTCAGGCTAAAGTCTCACTCGATCATCTTGAACAAAACCTAATAAAGGCATATCTAAATGCTTAGTCAACGCCATAACTTTAAATAATTCGCCCATTTCACTGGGTAGAATGAGCGTTTTGGCTTGCTGGGTTTGTTGCAAATAAGTTTTAGTCTCATCAGGATTAAGGGCGGATAATAATTCGGGTAAACCACATGCGAGTAAAAAATTAGCCTGATTGGTATAACCGGAAACCGATAGCCCTGCACTTAATGCCGCTTCTGCGACAGCTGTAAAATCAACATGGGCTGTCATATCCTGTAATCCGACTAAAATCAATGGGTTATCATGAGCATGGTGTTGATAATGGCACATTAGTGTGCCTTGATTACGTTGCGGATGATAATATTCGTGCCTTGGAAAACCATAATCTATTAATAATATCATACCGGCACTTAAGCTATCTGACACTGATTGTATCCAAGCGGGTAAAGCTAAATTCATTTCTGAAACATAACCAACAGGAATGCTGGGGCGCAGGGTTTCTACAATCCCCCGTAATGATTCATTTTGAGTTGGTAACACTTGCCAGGTATAAGGTGTTTCATCAGAAGGGCTATTATTGGGCGTTGCTAACCCGACATAAAATTCTGATACACCTTCTTTTTCTAAACGAAAACAGTGTACCGGCATAGCATCTAGCACTTCATTTGCCAAAATGATACCCTGTAGTGGTTGATTAGGTAAGCTTTCTAACCATTGTACGCGATCTAATAAGTTAGGGACTTGTGCTTGTAAAGTGGTTTGCTGCAACTGTTTTAAATCGGCACTGACTTCTAAAATAAAATATTGACTGGGTAAAGCATTTAGCTGTTCCAATGCCTTTAATAATTCGGCAGCCATGCTTCCAGAACCGGCACCAAATTCTAAAATAACATTATCATTAAAGTGAGCTAATACAGGTTGACATTGCCTAGCAAGGCATTGCGAAAATAGCGGCGATATTTCTGGAGCCGTGATAAAATCACCTTTTGCACCTAATTTGCAAAGACCGGCACTGTAATACCCTAAACCTGGGGTATAGAGTGCTTTATTCATAAAGTCAATAAAAGGAATCGCTCCCCCTGCTTCATTAATGGCTTGTTTAATGATAGTGGTTAAAGCTTGATTTAAGGCGGGGTTGGGTAATGATAAATTATGCATACAATTTCCAATAATCCTTTAAAAGTAGAAGAAACTCATCAGCTAGAGGCGGTCATCAAAGATAAGGTAGCATTAATTACCGGTGGAGTCAAGCGCATTGGTGCCGCTATAGCGCGTCAATTACATAAAGAGGGCATGAAATTAGCCCTACACTATCGCCATTCTGACACCGCTGCTCATGCTTTACAAGCTGAACTGAATAACCAACGACCTGAATCTGTGCTATTGTTACAAGCGGATTTGGGTAATCTAGCTAAATTGAACAGTATGGTATGGCAAACCATAGAACATTATGGACAATTAGATGTTTTAGTCAATAACGCTTCCAGCTTTTATCCAACACCAATTGGCATCGTTTCTGAAAAAGAATGGGAAGATTTATTGGACACTAATCTCAAAGTTCCCTTTTTTTTATCACAGGCTGCTGTACCACATTTAGCTAAAACACAAGGTTGCATTATTAATATAGTCGATATTCACGCAGAACGCCCCTTGAAAAAACACCCGGTTTATAGTACCTCAAAAGCCGGACTGGTCATGCTGACTAAAGCACTCGCTTTGGAATTAGGCCAAAAAAAAATTCGTGTGAATGCCATTGCTCCTGGGGCGATTTTATGGCCGGCCAATACTCATGATGAAGTTAGCCAACAACGCATTATTTCCGCAGTTGCCCTAAAACGTCATGGTGAACCCCAGGATATTGCCAAAACGCTCTTATTTTTAGTACGTGATGCGGGATATATGACAGGGCAAATTATTAGCGTGGATGGAGGGCGTACTTTGAATCAGTAAAATCTAGGGAATTAGGATTCAATAATACCATCGAATACTAAACCTGCCAGGTTTTTAAAACCTGGCAGGTAGCTTTATTGTGATAGAATCACATGGTTCACGACATAAATTAATGTGACTCTGAGCCAAAGTACTTATTGGTAGGTACTGATGAAAGTGTTGCTTGATGAATGTTTGCCTAAAAAACTTAAACGTGATTTACTCACTCTGGCAGAACTTCAGTTTGAACCATTGATAATAATCTGCGGTATCAACAAAATTTAAAAACGATACAGCTTGTTATAGTCGTTTTGAATGCAACAGATAGCAAACTTGAAACATTGCGACCATTGATACCAAGCGTTCTTTCAGCATTGGAAACGACTTCACAAACTGGGCAAGTTCTTGAAATCAAAGCATGATAATTAAAAGCCCTTCTATGGTTTAAATAATGAAATAATGGGGATCAGAGTTAAATTAATATGGTATAATAATATGATAAAAAATAAAAGTTAATCAATATCTATATCTAATTGGTGATAAATGGTTCACGACATAAATTAATGTGACTCTATCCCTAATTATTCACTAATTATTCAACGTATCATGCTTAAAGAAGTTAGCTACGCTTGCTTTTTGAATAAAAATGTTATAGAATCACAGGGCAAAATACCTTAAAATGTTCGTCACTGGGTAAGACATATCCCAATCGTGCTAAAATAAACAAATATAATAATGAGTACAAATAACAACGTTATATATAAATTTTTATTGATCATTGCCTTAGTGTGTTTGCTGACTCCATACACACAAAGCCTCTTTTATGTTTCAGCAGCTAATATTATCTTGGTTGTTTTTTTTAGTTTGGTTTTATTTTATAAAGTCAAAACTGAGAATGAATTTAAATTCATTGGGAAATTGAGCAAAACTCGGATACCTTGGATTGATAGAATTATAAAATATAGATATACCTTGTTCCTATTTTTTTTGTTAGTTTTAGGATTTGTTGTAAGAATAATCAATCTGACTGCTTTAGAACCTTATACAGATGAATATATTCATCTGATGTATGCACAAAGCATTAATGGGCATGGGGTTACTAATATTTATACAGATGGGCAGTTTAATGAACTTTATATGCGTGGTTATTTTTTAACCTATCTGGTTTCTATCATTTTTAAATTTTTTGGAGAGTCATTATTTAATGCTAGATTACCGGGAATTATAATAAGTACGTTAACAATAATACCGATGTATTTCATCGGAAAGAAAATTGCGAATAGGCAGGTAGGGCTGATTACTGCAACATTATGGGCGTTTTTACCTTGGGGAATTATGATTTCGCGTAATGTGAGGGAGTATGCTTATTTTCCTTTATTTTATGCTTTAACCTTTTTGTTATTCATTTCATTTTATGAAAATATAAAAAGGTATTTAGAAAACCGTGCTATTAATTCTAGTTTTTATGATGTGCTACCACAAGTTATTTTGCTTTGCTTACCAGTATTATACGCATTTGTTTTAGATACTGGTTCAACTTTTAAACAAATTTCAATTTTTTATGTTGCCTCTTTTCTGTTTTTATCTTACAGTCTGTTACTAAATATTGATATAAATAAAATAGTAAAGAGAGTTGTATTTGTTTTTACACTTGTTATTCTAACCGCAGGTGCTTTTATATTTTTGAATTATGAAATACCTCATTTGAGCCAGCAACCACAGTTAAATAAAAACTGGATTATAAATTTATTTTCTTCTGTAGGGATGGTTGCGATGTTTTTCATCGCTTCAATAGCGGCTATTTTTTATTTTAACAAACGAAATCACTATCCATTTCTGGGCTTTATTCTATTTGTTTTCCTTTTGTACCTGTATTTTTATGGATTTCATCTAACTAGGTATTTTAGACCACGATATGAATTTGCTTTAATGGTTTGGTTGTTACCAATTCTAGCTTTTGGGATGTATATTGTTATTAAATTGATAACTCCAACGAAAATATATGCTAAAATACTACTCACCTGTTTATTGTTGGTATTGGTTATTAATCCTAAACAATTTTATGTGGCTCTCAATCATAAACAACATGGTTATGTACCAATGACTGTGGAATATCATGATCAATATCTTCCAGTATTGAAGAAATACAGAGCAGTCATAAAACCAAAGACTCCAATTATATGTTCTTTATGTGGACCTTTTTATTGGCATAGGCAAGTAAAGCATACTGATAACCATATTTATCGTTATATACAGAGTGATTTAGAACGGTTTGAAAAAATACAAAAAAACATGTCTAAATATAAGACGGGTTGGATATTTTTGGATTCGCGAAGAAATGGGCGTTGGAATAAAGGATTGCCATCTAAAGATTTTAAATTGGGCAATGTAAAAATCCACTTCATTGAACGTTTAAGTGGCTTTTATATCTATAAATGGTATTCTTAAAATGAATAAAACTATAGATCACCACTTTAAAGTTTTTGTAACAGATATTAAACAGAAAATCTTATCATCTCAATATAATGCACTGAAAGCGGTTAACAAAGAACTCATAACTCTTTATTGGGATATAGGTAAAAGTATCGTTGAAAAACAAGAAGCTTTTGGCTGGGGAAAATCGGTCGTCAAGAATTTATCAGAAGAATTGCAAAAAGAGTTTGTAGGCATCAAAGGTTTCAGTGTTCAAAACCTTTGGAATATGAGACTGTTTTATCTTGAATATAGCCAAAATGAAAAACTCCAGACACTGTCTAGAGAAATTGGATGGTCTCATAATGTCGCCATTTTTCAAAAGTGCAAAGATAATTTTGAAAAAGAATTTTATCTAAAAAGTGTGGTTAAGTTTGGCTGGAGTTATAGAGTATTGGATAATCATATTGATAATAAGTCTTATGAAAAATACCTCTTAAACCAAACTAATTTTGATAAAACATTGCCAAGTGAATATAAACATCAAGCCAAATTAGCCGTAAAAGATGAATATAACTTTGACTTTTTAGAACTAGGTAATGAGCATAATGAATATGAACTTGAAATAGGGCTGATAAATAAGATAAGGGAATTTCTCTCACAGATGGGTAGTGATTTTGCCTTTATGGGTAATCAATACAAATTAGAAATAGATGATGAAGAATATTTTATCGACTTACTTCTTTATCACCGGAGACTGAAATCTCTGATTGCCATTGAATTGAAAATAGGTCAATTCAAGCCAGAATATGCTGGCAAAATGAATTTTTATCTTTCCGCGTTAAATGATACAGTTAAATTACCAGATGAAAACCCATCTATTGGTATTATTATCTGCAAAGAAAAAAAACGAACCACAGTAGAATATGCACTAAAAGATAGCAATCAACCAATAGGAGTAGCCACATATAGGCTAACCGCAACTCTTCCGCATAATATGAAAAATCTGTTACCTTCCTCTGAAGAGATTAGTAACAAACTTGAATATTTTTTTGATGATATTAGAAAGTGATTCAACTTATTTAATATTTAAGTGGGTTTTATATCTATAAATGGTATTTGAATGAATAAAAAAACAGAATCTGACACTCTTATTGATTTATATAATCAAAAATGGGCATGAAGATCATGGTGACTTGGATGCTTCTTTACAATTTATAGAAAAATTAGATATACCCAAAACATCCAAAATTCTAGAAATTGGTTGTGCTATGGGGAAATTATGTCATGAATTAGGACAAATGGGTTTTAGTAATGTAAGTGGTGTAGATATTTCTGAAACTATTATTAGACATGGACAAAAGAAATATCCTCATTTAAACCTTAATGTGTGCGATCCAATGGAGTTAAATTTTTTGGGTGAATCGCTGGATATATGTTTGTCTTTTGATGTTGTTGAACATATTCATGATATAGAAAATCATTTTCAGGAGGTAATTAGAATCCTAAAACCATCAGGTAAGTATATTTTTCAAACTCCGAATGTATTATCAAATTCTATTCGTGAGACTATTCAGACTAGGAGTTTTAGTCGTTGGAAAGAGTGGCATCCATCTCTACAATCATGTTTTAGTTTAAAGAAAAAATTAAAACAAGCGGGATTTAATAACATTGAGTTTGTTAAAATATCTCCTCTCACTAAGCATAAGTTGGAATCTATACCATTCATGTTTCGATATGTGTTTATGATAATTCCATGGACGCTTTTACCTTTATGTTTGCAAACAAACTTTTTTGTCATTGCGGAAAAAATATAAAAAACGAGAGCAAGCGTAGGGTGTATAAGCGAAGCGTCATACACCAAAACCCAATCCATTTAATAGACATTATACCGATTTAATTTAAGTGCTTGATTTCATTAGCTTTACCAAAATAGGAATTTTAATTAAATCCATGAGTTACGTTAAATCGGTATAATGTCTAATAAAAAATTTGGGTTGTGTCTGTCATTGCTATTCATGGTGCATGACGCTATCGCTTATGCACCCTACGCGAACTACGCGAACTTGGTTAACATTTGAGCTGATTTAAAAGTAGTGGATATTAAAATGAGCAAAAAAGATTTTGACGCATTTATCAAACAACATAAATCAACAGAAGAAAATAATATTGATTGGGATGAAAGAAAGAATGACTGGCTTCATCACATCAATGATTTTTATTCTCTGGTGCAGACATGGTTTTATGAGTATAAAAAACAAGGGCAAGTCACTTTAGAATTTTTTCCATATAGACTCAATGAAGAATATATTGGCAGTTACGAAAGTAAAAAATTACACCTTAAAATAGCTAACAAAGTGGTTGTCTTTATCCCTATTGGTACACGATTATTTGGTTCAAAAGGTAGAATTGATATGGAGAGTAGTGCTGGTAAGGTGAGATTTATATTGGCTGATAAAAATTCCACAGTGCCTAGCACAAAAGTTCAAATCTATGACGGGAAACAAACCAAAAACATTGATTGTGCATGGAAAATCGCCACGCCACCGCCTACCATTCAATTAATTGATTTAAATGAGGAAAGTTTTTTTGATGCGCTGATGACAGTTATTGTTTTTTTAAAATAATCCAAGCTCAGTGTTTAAAAGTAGCATTTTCATGAAAAAATACTTAATTTTATCTATAAAAATTATAATATCGTTTGCTTTATTTTATTGGGTTGTAAATCAAATAGATGTTTCAGCTATCCCAGCTTATATGCTTTCTGCTAATTATTATCTAATTGGATTTGCTTTCATATTAGTGTTATTTGGTATAGTGCTTTCTAGCTATAAACTGAAAATTTTAATGGAAAAAGGCAAGCTATCTGATTATATAAAATTAAATTTTATCGGTATGTTTTTTAACCTTTTTATGCCTGGTACAACTGGTGGAGATATAGTACGCATAGCATATTTAAAAAAATGGAATGTAAACCTACATGCTGCTACTTCAAGAATATTTATGGACAGGTTTACTGGGTTAATAGCCATTTTATTATTATTAATAACTGGTCTCGTTGCTATTATAGTTCATCCCAATATCAATTTAACCAGGTTATTTCTTAATCTGGAAGTTAAAATGGTATCATGGCAAGTTTTTACTTCGATTTTAATAGTTATATTAATCGCTACATTTGGCTTTATGTTAGCATTTCGTCATTTTTTATCAAAAGTCTTAAATGATATAGTTTATATATTCTCTCAGAAAAAACTTCTTACTAAAACTATAATTATCGCTATATTCTTTCAGTTTCTTCTTTTAATAATGTTTTTTATAATATTGTTGGCTTTGGATTCAGAAATAAATGTTTCATTTACTTACATCCTTACGATTGTTCCTATCATAAATTTATTTTTAATGTTACCCATTAGTATTCAAGGAATTGGGGTTAGAGAATTTTTGTATGTGCAGCTTATTCCTCAAATCGATCCAGGAATTTTAGTGACTGCTTCGTTTTTTATATATATCATACGCTTATTATGTGGTATGCTTGGTATTTACTTTATTAATCATTCACCAGTAAATGAATAGATAAGTAAAGAAAATAAGTTTTGGATGAAAATTAATTGATTTGAAATTTAGCTTTTCGTATGATTAACATTTTTTTAGAGATTATACCCAATGACACTAAACAAGATTTTAAAACATGTTCTTTTCCCCGTGAACAAAATATACTATTTATCAAAATACTCAACCTCATTGCCTGGAACAGTTGAATGGCTTATTGGCACTGAAATCAAATATGGAGGGCGTGTATATTTTGTACCAAGAAATAGAGTCAGTCCAAAAGATCCACGCACTAAAAAGCAACTGAGCCGTGGTGGTTTTACCGGAGGAGATAGGATGCTTTTTCATGGCTATGCTAAGAAGTATTCGGAATATCTTCTACCTTGTGTTAAGAAGGATAAACCTATGACAGTGGTTGAGTGTGGTATTCTTAAAGGAACAGGCATAGCAACTTGGTGTGATCTTTTTCAAAATGGAAGGGTTCTGGGATTAGATATAGATTTAGGACACATAAATAACAACATGGACAAACTTAAACATCTTGGAGCCTTCAGAGAAAACAAACCAGAGCTTTATGAGTTTGATCAATTTCTAGATAATACCAAGTATTTTGGGACCATTTTGAAGGGTGACAAGATAGATATTTGTATTGATGACGGTTTCCATTCCATTGAGAGCATCTTATGTACAATGAAAAGCGTTATGCCCTATCTTGCAGATGAATTCGTATATTTCATTGAAGATAACAAGGATGTCCATAAGGAAATTAGGTCTATTTATCCAGACCTTGTAGTTGATAGCAAAGGCGAGTTAACTGTTGTTTCAAGAAAAGGATAGCGAGGTCTTTAGTAATTAAACTTGTCCGTAAATAAAATTTTAGCTAATAAAAACAAATAGTTAGAATAGAAAAATCTTTATTTTTGGACAAGTATATTCATAACAGTGGCTAGAAGAGAGATTTTATGAATATGAAACATAAGAGCAATCTTTTTGTTATATTATTATTTTTCCCCATTCTTCTTTATGTATTCCTAGTAGGTTTAAAGGGTATTGATTTTGGAAAACATTGGGATGAACAAAAAATGATTAAAAGTGTGGAAATTTCTGTCGCTAGCGGATTATTATTACCACAACATTATAAATATCCTTCTGTTTCTTATGATATTGCCTTATTAGGAATAATACCTGAAGCATTTTCTTATATCTTAAAAAGTAATTCGATAGAAGAAATACAGGAAAATTTTCAAACTAAACTCAAAGATATAATTAATCAAAACGATTTTAAAATCAGGATACGAAGTATTTTTTTATTTCTTACGTTAATTTCTTATATCTGGGTATTTTTTCTTATACTCATTTGGCGAAATAACAGTATAGAAGCTCTTCTTGGTGCTACTTTGCTAATATCTTCATGGGAATTGCATTACCATGCGAGATGGATTGCCCCTGATGGGCTGATGATGCAATTTGGCATACTTTCGATGTTGTTGATGTACTTAGCGATAAAAGTAAAAAAATATAGTTTTTTTGTTTTAAGGATTTCTGCTATAGTTGTTGGGATTGCATGTGGTTCAAAATATCCAGGTGGTATATTCTTATTACCATTAATTTATACTGTTTATCTTGTTAATAGTAAAACACAACAGAAACATTTAAAAGTCTATGAATATCTAATTATAATTTTGATTTTTATGGTAACTTTCATTGTTTCCACTCCCGGCGCAATTATTGAGCCTATAAGTTTCATCAAAGATATCGTATATGAAATAAACCATTATAAAAGTGGTCATGGTGGATATACTGTAGATTCCATAACTCATCATAGTTGGTTGATGTTCAATTATTTCACTTTTGCTATATTTTCTAAATACGGACTACTGGCTTTTGTATTATTTGTATTTGTATGTTTTGGAATATATGATCTTATTCTCAATGAAAAGAGAAATATTGCCATTTGGTTTTTTATGGTGCCCATTTTCTATTTGTTATATTTTGCAAATCAAAAGGTAATGATAGTACGAAACCTTTTGGTTTTACTACCTTTTCTTGCAATATTAGCAAGTAGGGGAATATCATATTGCATAATCCAATTGGTACAAACAAAAAAAATTCGTATACTATTATCAATAGGGATATGTGTGATTATATTAGTCAATCTAGCATGGTTACATAGAGCTGCAGAATCAATATCCTATAGAGCTGTAATTAATCACAGAGTAAATATAATTTCATATTTAGCAGCCCATTCAAATGATAAATATTTTCTTTCTGATATGATTAATGAAATGGTAAAGTCTTGCATAAATGTTGGACAAATAAATGTAACAGATGTTGTTGAGAAGGCTGATTATGTAATTTTTTCCTCTGATGAAATAAAACCTCGGACAAAATGGATAGTAAACCAACATGGCACATATAAAATGGTATCTGGAATTAATGTGGTAAATGATGACTATTATTCGACTTGGGCTGGTGATATGCGAATTCTTGCGGTCAATAAGGATATAGCAAAACGTCTAGGATTAATCGACTAAAAATTATCCCATCAAATTAAGAACTCTTTATGATAAAGCAAATTTTAATACTAAACTATGAATATCCACCACTGGGTGGAGGTGCTGCCAATGCTACTTATCATTTGTTAAAACAATTTGAAGACCAGTAGCATTTAACATTTTAAGATAGATATTTTTCATTTTAAAATAGGTTGTTATTGATAAATTGATTGTCTCTATTATCTCAGCTTCATTGTCTGGATAGTCGTGTGTTAAATTATTTCTTAGTTTTCTAAAGTCAATCCACATATCAACATTGTCTATTAATTCAAACTTTTCTAATTTATTTAACACGTCAATGAGCGGCATATTGGGTTTATATTCCTGAAATTCTTTTAACACAGCAGGGAATAACTTTTCTCCCATTTTATCTTGAATTTTGGTAAAACGATAGATAAATGAATCTATTGTTTTAACTTTTTCAGTATCATCCAAATCTTCTTTTTGCAAGGGCAACCAATTTTGAATATCTGGTAATATTGCTTCTATTCGTTTGATATGTCTATCAATTTCCAATTTTATATCTATGAGTTGTAACATAGATTCACTCCTTCCTGTTTGGCAATTTCAAAAATTTTATTAGGTTTTGAATTAGCAGACTCTATGATTAAATCAACTTTTTGTTCACCAAATTTTTTTTCAAATTCTCTTAAAAAAATAATTTTGGTTTGTAAAATGTTATTTGTATTTGGCGTTTTGATAAATATATCAATATCTCCGCCTTTTTGATTCATATCTACCCTTGAACCAAATATCCAAACCTCTTTAGAATTAAATAATTCTAAACTTTTATGGCGAATAAAATTTAAATACTCTTGATTTAATCTAATGTTCATGATTTGCAATTTAAGTTAATCCAAAATCAGTGTGTAGGAGCTTCGCTGCAACCCACCATTCCATATAAACAGGTTGAGCTCCTCTACCCACCCTTGCGAATTTTTATTTCAATCAAATTAAGAACTCTTTATGATAAAACAAATTTTAATACTAAACTATGAATATCCACCACTGGGTGGAGGTGCTGCCAATGCTACTTATCATTTGTTAAAACAATTTGAAGACTCGAAACAGTTTAACATAACGTTAATCACTTCTTCAACCGATAAACAAAAAAAACTTTCCGATAATGATAATATTACCATTCACTACTTAGATATTGGTAAAAAAGGCAATATTCATTATCAATCATCAAAAGAGTTACTCACTTACTCAGTTAAAGCATTAAGTTTAGCAAGAAAACTAAACAAAACGCAGAAATTTGATTTAGTACACGCATTTTTCGGCATACCTTGTGGATTTATTGCAATGTTATTAGGAATACCTTTCATCGTATCACTACGAGGTAGTGATGTTCCCTTTTATAGCCGACGTTGGTATTATTTAGATATTTTTATATTTCGCTATCTTTCCAAATTGATTTGGTACAAAGCAAAAAAAGTGATTGCTAATAGTCAAGGGCTAAAAAATTTAGCCCTTAAAACCTATCCCAATAAAAATATTTCTATTATTCCCAATGGCGTTGATACCAACCTATTTTACCCAGCCAAAAAATCCAATCCAGATTTAGTGATCTTATTCGTAGGGCGATTAATTGAACGCAAAGGCGTGGATACCTTAATAAATGCATTCGCCAAAGTATTAAACGTAATACCATGCCATTTAATTATTGCTGGAGATGGAAATCAACGTACTCACTTAGAATCATTAGCAAATAGATTAGGGCTATCCAAGTCTATAGATTTTCTGGGTGTTGTCGAACATAAAGACTTACCTGAAATATACCGTAAAAGTGATATATATGTTTTACCGTCAAAAAATGAAGGTATGAGCAATACATGCCTTGAAGCAATTGCATCAGGGCTTCCAGTTATCATAACCGAAACAGGCGGAACTGCTGAATTACTCAAAGGTAACGGTATCATTATAGAACCAGATAATGTAATCTCTTTAAAAGAAGCCTTATTAGATTTATTAAAAGACACTAATAAAAGAAAACAATTTGGCACTATATCCAGGGAATTGGCTAAACAAATGTCTTGGCATAATGTGGCTAATGCTTATGAAAAATTCTATAAATCCGATTTTGAAAAAATTTGAAAAAAATCGGATTTCTAATCTGTTCAACTAAGCAAAATCTATAATCAACTTTTTACCCATAGCATGGGCTATGTTTTCTAAATAATCAAGTGTCAGGTTCTTTTTAGGTTTTTCAATTTCTTGGATATGTATATTTAAAATATCGGCTAATTCTGTTAGCGATTGGTTTTCACGATTAAAATGGATCAATAATGCTGATTGAATACTAATCTCTGGGGTAATCAAATATTCGTTTTCTGCCAATTTATCCGTATCAGGTGGGGGAATCTCTATTCCATCTTCTAATCTACCTTCAAGTGATAAATTTAAAACTTCTACTGCATTAAATAACGCTTCTGATAATGAGTGCCCTTCGGTGAAGGCTTCGTTAATGCCCATGAATTGTACCAAAAATCTTTTGTCTTCTTCGAGGGTAAGGATAGCCTTGTATTGTATGTTCATTGCAATTTGACTCCAGTATCCTTCTCAATCTTTCTAAGTAAACCAGCCCCTAAATCACGTTTGCCATGAACTGGAACGGTGGTGCGTAAATTATCTTTACCTAATTGATAATGGCTACCTCGTACTCGTAATACCTGCCCACTGTGTTGATTAAGTTTTTTAATAACTTGTTTTCCATTCATTCTATATTCAACATTTGACTAACATGATAAGTTGGCTTATCTTGAGATTCGTGATAAGTACGCACCAACAGTTCACTAATAAGCCCCAAAAATATTGATTGCACCCCTAGAATGACAAACATACTTGACATCAGTAATAAAGGACTACGAATCATAGATAATCCATAGAAAAATTTACCCACCAGCAAATAGGATAACAAAAGAAAGCTCAATAAAACTAGAACAATTCCCACACTTCCAAATAAATAAATAGGATGCTGAGCATAATGATTTAAAAACTTAACGGTAAATAAATCTAAGATAACTTTGCCAGTACGCCCTAACCCATATTTAGATTGACCATAACGGCGTGGGTGATGCTTCACCGGTACTTCAACAATCTTTGCTCCCACTTGAGCAGCAAAAGCCGGCAAGAAGCGGTGCATCTCACCATAAAGATGATAACCATTTAAAACTTGACGACGATACACTTTAAGTGTGCAACCATAATCATGTAGATGAACTTTAGTCACTTTAGAAATGACCCAATTGGCAATTTTAGAAGGTAAAATACGTGTCAACCAAGTATCCTGCCTATCCTTACGCCAACCACTGACTACATCATAGCCCTCATTTAGTTTAGCTAACATCATAGGAATATCAGTGGGATCATTTTGCAAATCAGCATCCATAAAAACCACCGCATCCCCCTGAGCATGATCTATACCCGCAGCCAAAGCCGCAGTTTGACCATAATTACGCGTGAATCGTATCACCTTCACGTTGGTATTTTGTTGGGCAAGTTGCTCAAGCAGTGAAAAACTGGTATCATTACTACCATCATCTACAAAAATCATTTCATAATTATAATCCATTGTTGCAAATGTTGAGACTAAACTTTCATATAAAAGTGAAAGGTTGCCTTCTTCATTATAAACTGGAATAATAATAGATATTGAGGATATAGTTTTTTTCATTAGTATTTAATAATTACAACAGGAGCATATTTATGCGTATTAAATTTTGCCCATACACAATTCTTTTAATTATAATCTTTTCATTTTTATTTTTACACACGATTTTCATTCTCAATGAAGATCATTCCCTAATGGTTGCTTATGAGACTGGCGATTCAGGCAACCTTGCTTATGCCATTATGAGTCTTTTTAATTATCCTGTCTATAATTACCACAATTATTTTTTTGCGTCTAATCATGGTTGGGTATTTGGTGATGTGAGCTTCCTAGTTATCTTATTATTAAAATCTGTTGGGCAACTGTTTGGTATTTATGATAAAGCCATTTTTGGTGTTATTGATGATCAGCCTATCTTCAATAGTGCCATGATAACAGTCAATTTTGTTTTCGCCCTATTGTCTGTATTAGTATTTTTTAAGCTGTCTAACCTCTTGTTTGAAAACAAGAAAATATCTTTTATAACCAGTTTGTTTTTTATGCTTCTACCTTGGGCGGCTATTTATTCATATTGGCTAAAACCTGACGCAACCGGTATGGTTTTCATATTAACAGCCATGTTATATTTAGTCAAATTTGTTAAACAAGAACCAAAGGTTATTTATTTTTATATTGCGTTTATTAGTTTAATACTGGCTACATTTAGTAAAATATATCATGGTTTTCTTCCAATTCCAATTCTATTAATTTTCTTTTTAAGCTATTGTGATAAGCAAAATATAAGCTATTTAACCTATCTATTTTCAAAAAGTTTTTTCAAAATATTAATATCATTGCCCTTTCTATATTTATTAATTGTACTGATTATACACCCTTATGCAATTATTGATTACGGTGGTGGTGTACATGGTAGCACCTGGATATTTAAGCCCTTTGATATTTTTATCGACATGTTTAAAAGTTTAACTTCAGACACTTTAAATATTTTGAATTCAAATGCTGAAAAGAGTCAATCTGTCGGTATATCATTTACCCAAAATTTTTACAACTGGATTGCCCTTTATAAAAAAGCACCTCTAATCTATATTAATATACTATTACTTTATCTATTAATCATTCCATTACTATTTCCTAAAAGATTTAAAATCTCTTTATTATTTATCATAAGCATTATATTTTGCAGCCTTTATTTGTTGATTGTGATATATGGTACTAAAACTGGAAGGCACTACCATTTAAGATATATCTATCCTATTGCCCCCCTATTAATCTTAAACATAGTTGCCTTTACTTTATATATTTGGAAGCAGCTAGGTTCATTTAAGCAAAGTTATTATTTAAAAATATTCTTTGCCAGCTTAGGTGGATTGTTTTTCTTATCTATATTTGCGGAAAATATTGTTGTTACAACTAACTCCCTATTATCAAGGGCAGCTTATAAACACTCTACGATTTACAAAACCAGAGAGTTTATGTTAAATCACCCCCAAATTTTTAGTCAGCGTAAGATTTTAATGGGTATTGCTCCAGCAAGCCATCCTCCTAAAATGCCTTGGGTAATTCCTCATGCTTCAGTAACTTGGGTTCCATCAAAGGTTACAAATAAGGAACGCTTTAAAGACTATATTAACCCTGATGCAATGATCACTTGGTTAAATTATACGAATGGTCGTGATAGTTTAAAATTTATTAAGAATAGCAATCCGCAATTCTTAATACTCAGTGAACAGTATCGTAGGATATATCGTGATTACATCAGAAAAAACAACTTTAAGCCGATAAAAACATTTCAAGCCAGCGAAACAGAATTGAGAATGTTTTCAACTTGGTTTCCTAATGTGAATCGTCAATTTAACACACTTCAAGCGACTAAAAAACTGATTGAAGTGCATCGTAACCCCGACACTGTTATTGGACAAACGATTGTGTTTTATGCTAAAAGGTAGCAAAAACTATATTAGACATTATACCGATTTAACGTAACTCATTGATTTAATTAAAATTTCTATTTTTGTAAAGCTAATGAAATCAAGCACTTAAATTAAATCGGTATAATGTCTATTGTTAATTTAAAATGTAGTGAGCGTTAGCTACGTTTGCTGACATACAAAAGATTTAAGTATCCCCAATATTTGACTACCATCACCGAAATGATATAAATAGCTATCTATAGCGGCTATATTATTTTGTAAGGAGATAAACCGCCATATTGCCCCATCAGTCACGACACCATATATAATAGGAATATCATTACCTTTTTTCTCGTTAAAGATTCTAGCAGCTTCCATTTCAGCTATACACAGAGCATACCCACTGCCTATATCTGATTTTTTCGCTTCAACTAATACGACAACTGGTGATGTGACATATAACTGGTTATCACTATGACTAATTATCGCATCCGGATTACCGGTTAACCCTTTGCTACTATCAACATTAAAGGTATTGCCTACAAAAAAGCTTATGCCAACTTGCCTTTTTAATTCAATTAACACGTTATCCACGATAAAAGACTGCCTTGCCATCTCAGTATCTATTTTTATCGCTAGATCAAAAGCCATCTTCATGATTTCCACAAACAATTGACTTAATTTAACCGGCTCAGTCTGCGTATATAACCTATTTTCATCTTTGATAACGATCCCTAGCTCATCATTTATTTGCTCTAGAGTTTTGAAATCACTATAGGACATTTTTGCTACCTCTCTTCTATAAAATTCAACAGTTGACTGACATGATAAGTTGGCTTAGAATCATGGAAAGTCCATATAATACCCTACCTGCCATGTTTTTAAAACCTGGCAGGTTTGGATATTTAAGATTTTGGTATTATTAAATCCTGAGCGCTAAACTTTATAGAATAACAAAATAATCAATATTAGAGTAATCACTTTCACCCAACAAATTATAAGCGATTACCGCAATATAAAAGGCAGAACCACTTGGCAGTTCACCAGATAGATTGGTTTGATTTGCCATATCAATATTACCAATGGATTCAGGACCCGTATAAGGATAAGGCGCGTAATATAAACGATAGCCCGAAGCATCAGCAACCGAAGTCCATGAAATATTCACTATATTGGCATCCACTTCAATAGAAAGGGTGGGTGCTTCCAACTTATCCACTGGCATATCGCCTGAAGAATAAATTAAAATTTGAGAGGTAAACGGTTCCAAAGTCAGACTGCCTGTTACCGTGTCACCGTTTAAATTTAAATAAGTGGTTCCTCCCAAATCAATCGTCTTGGTATTTTCTGTCGTATTTGTGAAAAGCTTCGATTGCTGGGTTGCATCATTTAAAATCGCGTCTACCGATTCAAAACTAACATTGTCTAATTCAATGCTATCTGCACCAATTGAATCCGCCTTAATCGTAGAAAAAATCAATTTAGCCTGCTCAAAGGCACGAGGCGATAAGAAAAACATCTCATAGTCTTTATGAGTTGAATCGTAGGCAAAAATAGAACCTTTCAATATTTCCGTTCCATCACCAACAGAGTTCACTCTCACCCGAATAGTACCAAACCCATTACCAACCACGCCAAATTTTAACCGATAAGACTGATTTTCACGCAATGCAAAGCGATTAGTACTATAAGTGGATGATTTTGCCGTTTCAAGTGCCATTTGAAAAGTTGATTCATTGAGCAAATTGGCATCGATAACATTGGAAACACTATATTCCTCAAGACGTACCCCACACCATTTAGCGTTTTTATCATAAGGGGAAAATGCTTTTTTCCAGTGTGCCAAAGAGTATTGTTTACCCTCTCTTACAAACACCGTTTCATTATAGGGATTGCAGTAAAACTTGTTATTAATCGTCCCATGATTAGTGGAACCCGTTAAAACCAATCCCCTTTGAGCAGGGTGAAGTGAATAAATAATATTCCCTTCTATAACATTATTGCGTGAAGGCCCTTTTTTGTCTTGGACAACAATCTGAGGATCGTTATTGTAAACGACATTATTACGAACAACCGTATTGGTAAAAGCATTCAGACGAATACCCATATCGGGATTATTGGCAACTGTATTACCTTCAATCACGTTATCTTTGAATTGACTATCAGCACCGAGACCCATACCATAAGAAGGATGGTGCGAACAAGGTGTGGTGTTGAGACTACCACAGCCATTTGACTCATCAACATTGCCAATACTTTCTAATAAGAAGTTTCCTCGGATAATATTGCCATCCGAACCAATACTAATTGCACCTCCATCATTGAGAAGTGCCAGTGCTTTGCGAATGACATTATTTTCGACAAGGTGATGTCCACCAGCTTTCAAATAAATACCAATCCAACCCGTGTTCTCAATCAGATTCTGCCGTATCGTTTGGGCTTTCCCAAAAACTGAAACAGCTGTACCATAACAAACGCCTTCGTACCGAGTACAATAAAGCGGGAACATACCCGTATTAGTCATCTGATTCTTTTCAACGGCACTGGCTTGTACATCAAAATCGCTAGGCGCACTGAGTCCAATGCTATTCTTAAATTGATAGTTAAAAGTGTTATCTGTGACTAAAACATTGGCACTTTTGTATACTGAAACACCACTGGTATTATATTCAAAATGGCAGTTCCGAACCGTCACATTATCAGAATTGTTGACAGCAACACCGACTGAAATAAAATGACGAAATGTGAGGTTTTCTACGGTGCTATTATCTTCATGCCAATAAATATTAACCCCAGTACCATAAGTTGAACCTTCCACCAATAAATTATTGGGAGCAGCTCCATTTTTGGGATAGAGATAAACCTTTTTGGCACTCGCATCATAATACCATTCCCCTGGATAATCTAACTCTTCCAACTTGTCATCTAAGAAATAGCCCCATTCCGGTAACTGCCCACCTAAACCGGTTGCCATGATTTTACCGTTTGTTGCAGTATAACCGGTCATTTTAAACACCTTATAGGTCCAACTATAGTTTCTAATGCGTAGTGTCGCATCTTTCCAATAGTTGTCAGGTTTACCATAAGTGACTAAAGCCGGATCGGTAAAGGCATCTTTACCGGCACCTGCTCCCACTTTAAGCCAATTTTTATCCGCAGGAGAATCCACATTGGGATAACGGGCAATCGTCATCAATTCGCCATTGACGAATAGATGTTGAATCTTATTCTCGTTGCCCTTGTCATTTTCAACAATAAAGGTTGATACATCCGCCTCATAGACATTTGAGCCTAATGCAGGATGTTCAGTTTGTTTCCAACCCGTTATTTGGACACTGCCAGCTATGATTGGATTGTCACCACTACCATAAGCTCCAAAAGTGAGCCCTGTTTGGAATTTATAGGAACTAATCGCACCCCGAAAAATATCTTCACGTTTGAAGAGTATGCTAGAGTTTTCATCAAATGTCACCTCATTGACTTTGCCAATGGTTTGCCAGGGAGTGGATTCGCTAATGCCATCATTTGCATCGTTTCCCGTTGAACTGGAAACATAATAAGTAGCACTTTGTACTGTAAGGGGCGGCACTAAGGCTAAACCCGTTAACAGTAATAAATAAAGTAATTTTTTCAATAACATAAAAACCTCATTAGATCGTTTTTCAGATAAATCACATTAAGGGACTTGGGAATTAGGATTCAATAATACCCGAAATTAAACCGGCAGGTTTGGATATTTAATCGCAACTCCATTATAACTGATAATCCACCTTGAAAATTTTAAAATTATCCCCATTATTTAAACATTTTTAGAAAGATACCCTTACTCATCATTTAAAATAACTTGATAATTCAACAACTTATAAAATTGTAAAAATGGTTGAAATAAAAAAATTATCCAAAGACTTTGGTTCATTAATGGCTGTCAATGATATATCATTCCAGGTGAAGCAAGGTGAAGTATTAGGCTTTCTAGGTCCCAATGGAGCGGGTAAGTCTACGACGATGAAAATGATTACTGGTTTTTTAACGCCTAGTGCCGGTAGTGTGACCGTTAATGGACATGATATTGTTCAAAATCCCCTAGCCGTCAAGCAGCGTATTGGCTATTTGCCGGAAGGTGCGCCGGCTTATCCTGATATGACACCTGCAAGTTTTTTAGAATTTGTAGCACAAGTGCGTGGTTTACGGGGAAGCAATAAACAAAGTCGGATTGAAGATACAGTGAAAAAAGTTCATTTGGAAGGCGTTCTGTATCAATCTATTGATACCCTTTCTAAGGGCTTTAAACGTCGCGTTGGTTTAGCGCAGGCGATACTGCATGATCCAGAAGTGTTGATTTTAGATGAACCTACCGATGGACTTGATCCAAATCAAAAGCACGAAGTGCGTACCCTCATTAAAAATATGGCGGAAGAAAAGGTGATTATCCTATCCACCCATATTCTTGAAGAAGTTCATGCGGTTTGTACTCGCGCTATTATTATTGCTGACGGTAAAATTTTAGCTGATGGCACTCCCGCAGAATTAGAAGCTAAATCTCAATTTCACAATGCGGTCACAATGACATTGCATTGCAGCACTGCTAAGGCGAAGCAAATACGTCAATCCTTGTTAAATTTGCCTGGGGTGCAAAAATTAGAAACTTTGGCTAAAAATAATTCAATGCAGAGTTATCAAATTTTTCCCCATGCACATCGTTCCATCATTGGCGAAATCAGCCAACATGCTCGCAACCAACAATGGAAAGTAGAAGAACTTCATGTTAATAAAGGGCGTTTAGATGAAGTATTTCGCTCTATTACAACAGTATAATGGTTAATGGTGTTTCTAAAAATTTCTTTTAATCATCGTATTAAAAATCCGATTTTTGAAAAAATCGGATTTCTTTTTACTGATAACTGATAACTAAAACAGGAGTTAAAATTTATGCGTGGAAACCTAATTTGGGTGTTATTTCGGCGAGAGCTTGCTAGTTACTTTGCCACACCCATTGCTTATGTATTTATTGTAATATTTTTGTTTTTGAGTGGTATATTTACCTTTTATTTAGGTAATTTCTTTGCCAGGGGGCAAGCAGATTTATCACCATTTTTTACCTTTCACCCCTGGCTATATTTGTTTTTGATACCCGCCTTATCTATGCGCTTATGGGCTGAAGAACGCAAAGGGGGTACAATTGAGCTATTGCTGACTTTGCCTATCACCATTACCGAAGCGGTATTAGGTAAATTTCTGGCAGCTTGGGCATTTACCGCAATTGCCCTCATTCTCACTTTTCCTATGTGGATTAGTGTTAACTATCTGGGTAATCCGGATAATGCCGTCATTATTGCCGGCTATATTGGTAGCCTATTGATGGCAGGGGCATTTTTAGCCATTGGTTCCTGTATTTCCGCCTTAACCAAAAACCAAGTGATCGCTTTTGTGATTACCGTGGTAGTTTGTTTGGCATTTATCCTCAGCGGCTTTCCGCTGGTATTAGACTTTTTTAGTGGCTGGGCTCCCCAAGTCATTGTTGAAACCATCAGCTCATTTAGCTTTTTGACCCATTTCAGTGCGATTAGTAAAGGGGTCCTGGACTTGCGAGACTTCATTTATTTCCTTTCTTTGATAGCGTTTTGGTTGTTTGCAACCGCTATCTTGATTGAAATGAAGAAAGCTGACTAAACCAAAAGGTATAAAAATGAATATCAAAATACTCACAACCAGTGGCTTGCTAATCGCAATTGCCCTATTGCTTGCTGTCAATATCATCAGTGATAAAACACTGAAAACGGCGCGATTAGATTTAACGGAAAATCAGCTTTATACCCTATCCGAAGGCTCTAAGAATATCCTTAAAAATTTGGAGGAACCGGTCACGCTGCGTTTTTTTCTATCGCAGAAATTAGCGACTAGCCTACCTGGTATCAATAGTTATACGATACGTGTGCGCGAGCTACTGGAAGAATACCAACGGGCTGCTGGCAATAACATCAAGCTCCAGATTGTTGATCCCGAACCTTTTTCGGAAGCAGAGGATCAAGCGGAAGGTTATGGTTTGCAAGGTGTGCCTGTGGATAGTAGCAATACGATGTTTTATTTTGGTTTGGCGGCTACCAGTTCTACCGATGATGAAGAAAGCATTCCCTTTTTCACCCCTAATCGGGCGGAATTTTTGGAATATGATCTCACCAAACTGATTTATCAACTGGCTAACCCCAAACAAAAAGTCGTGGGCTTAATGAGCAGCTTGCCTATACAAGGTAATACCAAGGCTTCACTTTTTCCCACGCAAAACGCCGTCGAACCCTGGATGATAGTTGATCACTTGAAGCAACTTTTTGAGGTGCAAAATGTCGAAACGGATGTTGAAGTTATCCCTGATGATGTCGATATATTGATGATTGTCCATCCCAAAGATTTCAGTGATAGCACCTTATACGCGATTGACCAATTTGTTCTCAAAGGAGGACGAGTGATTGTATTTGCCGATCCCTATTCGGAGGCTTATGTCCCCCCCACGGATCCAAAAAATCCCTTTGCCGCCATGCAAGCACCTCGTAACTCTGATTTGAGCAAATTATTTGATGCTTGGGGCTTAGAAATCGCCTCTGACAAAGTCGTGGGTAATCTCCGCACCGCTCAAAAAGTACAGGTGAAAAAAGCTAATCGTGCGACAGTGATAACTTATCCTGTTTGGATGGATTTAGATGGAGAGCAGTATTTCAACACAGAAGATATTATCACCGGTAAATTAGGCAATATTGTCTTGGCAACCCCGGGTGCGATAGTAGAAAAAGGGGATGTCGAAACTGAAATCATACCCTTAATTGTATCGGGCGAAAAATCCATGCAAATCGAAACCTCCAAACTGGGATTTTTCGCAGAACCTGAAAATTTAGTGCGTGAATTTAAGCCTGAAGGCAAATTTACTTTAGCCGCTCGCATTACTGGCAAAGTGAAAACCGCTTTTCCCGACGGCAAACCTAAAGATAATGAAAGTGATGAAAGTGAAATTTCCGATCAACCTGAATCTGATAGCCAACATCTAACAGAATCTGTTGAATCAATTAACCTCATTGTCGTCGCCGATACAGATCTATTAGAAGACAAATTCTGGGTACAGGTGCAAAACATTTTTGGACAACGGGTTGCCCTGCCCCATGCCGCTAATGCCACTTTAGTTTCTAATGCCTTAGACAATCTCAGTGGTAGTAATGATCTGATTAGTGTGCGCAATCGGGGAAACTTTGCACGTTCCTTCACATTAGTCGAAGAAATCCAACAAGAAGCGGAACAACAATTCCGTGAAAAAGAAAAGGAATTGCAAGCGCGTTTGCAAGAAGCGGATCAAAAAATTCGTGATTTGCAAAAACAAAAACAAAAAGGCAATGAACTCATGCTCAGTGTCCAACAAGAACAAGAAATTGATCGTTTCCGCGCCGAAAAAATCAAAATTCGCAAAGAACTCCGCAATGTTCAACATGAGTTACAGAAAAACATTGAAAGTCTGGAAACTCAGATGAAATTCATCAATATTGGATTAATGCCATTATTGATAGGGTTTGTGGGTATTAGTCTGGGATTTTTGAGCCGTCGGCAACGCAAGAAAACATTGCAAATGGTGAAGGGCTAGTTGCATATTATAGGTTTTCAGGTAAATAACTTTCAAAAACCTGTCAGGTTGCTCGTGTAAAATTATTTTTCTGAACGTTTTTAGAAATACTATTTTTTAAAAATAGTATTTCTTGTCGTCATTGTCAAAAACAGGAGATAAATATGACAACAACCGTTGCACAAATGACTGAACAAGAATTCAAAGGACTGATTGAAGAAGTGATTGAACAAAAATTCACAGAATGGTTTAATGTACTTAATAATAAAGAACCTGAAATAAGAACAAGTGTACGCGAAAGGCTTTTGCAACAAAAAAGAGCCACTGCTGCTGGTGAACGCGGAAAACCACTTGCAGAAGTAGTGCAACAACTTGGACTTTAACGCTATGTACAAAACCAACTTTTTAGATACAGCCACGACGGATTTAGCCAGGTAGGTCGGGTTAGATTTTTTTGCGCAGCAAAAAAACGTAACCCGACATTTACCTTTTATCTTGGATCCCTAAAGTCTTTTTTGTGCAATGGCTACCTCATTGAAAAAAGTTAAGTTTGTTACAGCAAAGAGTATACAATCCTTGTAGTTAGCATTTTTAATCCCTTCTTATATACAATCCTTGTAGTTATTCTTGGAAAAGAGAAATTGACAACTGATAACTAATTACTGATAACTGAATATGCTCGATCCACAACTTTTACGCCATCATTTAGATGAAGTCACCGAAAAATTAGCTCACCGTGGGGTGGTTATTGACCATGATCGCTTGGCAGAATTAGAAGCCGCTCGTAAACAATGTCAAGTGGAAACCCAACAATTACAAAGCGAGCGTAATCACCGTTCCAAAGCCATCGGTAAAGCAAAAGCCACCGGCTCCGATGTCACCGCATTATTAGAAAATGTTTCACAACTCGGTGAACAACTCAAAGCGTGCGAAGCACAATTGGAAACTATTCAGAGCCAATTGAATGATTTACTGATGGGGCTACCTAATATCCCCCACGACACGGTACCTATTGGTCAAAACGAAGCAGATAATATCGAAGAACGCCGATGGGGAACACCAACAACCTTTAATTTTTCCCACAAAGATCATCTTGATTTAGGCACCGACTTAGAATTACTGGATTTTGAAACCGGGGTAAAAATCACAGGCTCCCGTTTTTCATTACTACGCGGAGTTTTAGCACGACTGCACCGCGCCTTAATTCAATTTATGCTAGATTTGCATACCGAGGAACACGACTATATTGAAGTTAATGTTCCCTACATTGTTAATGCTGAAAGCCTACAAGGTACCGGGCAATTACCTAAATTTGCAGAAGACTTATTCCATATTGCTGAATATAATTACTACTTAATACCCACAGCTGAAGTGCCGGTGACTAATATTGCCCGCAATGTGATTTGGAAAGCAGACGATTTGCCAGCGAAATTTGTTGCCCATACCCCTTGTTTTCGTAGCGAAGCCGGTAATTATGGCAAAGATACGCGGGGAATGATTCGCCAACATCAATTTGAAAAGGTTGAATTAGTACAACTCGTTAAGCCCGAAAATTCCTATACAGCCCTGGAAGAATTAACCGGGCAAGCAGAAACCGTATTACAACGTTTAGAGTTACCTTATCGCGTGGTTAGCTTATGCACCGGGGATTTAGGCTTTGCTGCGGCTAAAACTTATGATTTAGAAGTTTGGCTCCCAGGGCAACAAAAATATCGGGAAATTTCTTCATGCAGTAACTATGAAGCCTTCCAAGCACGGCGCATGAAAGCTCGTTGGCGTGATTCCAAAACAAAAAAACCAAGCCTACTACACACGATCAACGGTTCCGGTTTAGCGGTTGGGCGTACCTTAGTTGCGATAATGGAAAACTTTCAAGATGAGGGAGGGCGTATTGCGATTCCTAAAGTCTTGCAAAATTATATGGGTGGGCGCACCCATATTGATTAGCAATAAAGAAATCCTATTTTTGAAAAAAATCTGATTTCTAAACTCGTTATAGGTTTAATATCAATGACTGAACAATCAAACGAAAAGCAATCTGCTGAATACATGATGGCTCTACAGAGCGGAATAGCCGCCTTTGAAACGAAAGAATTTGCGAGTGCTTATAAATTACTTTTGCCATTAGCACAAGCAGGCAATCCGGAAACACAATATCGTCTGGCTATCATGGCTCAAAATGGCTTAGGGCAAGTTGTTAATGAAAAAGAAGCGGTACATTGGATGCGAATGGCAGCAGAGCAAGGTTTTGATTTAGCACAACATGGTTTAGGGTTTATGTATATGCAAGGTGAATGTGTCGAACAAGACGACGTTCAAGCAGTTCATTGGTTTCGTTTATCGGCGGAACAAGGTTTAATCGGAGCGCAAGCAACTTTAGGCAATTTATACGAACAAGGGCGTGGCGTAGAAAAAGATTTAGATGAAGCTAAACGCTGGTATGATAAAGCCGGATTTTAACTAAAGATTTTTAAGGTTAGGAATCAGGATTTAATAATACCAAAATCTTAAATGTCTAAACCTGCCAGGTTTTAAAAACCTGGCAGGTTTAATTTCGGGTATTATTGAATCCTATTCAATTTTCATCACTGTTTCAAAACCTTCTGCCACACCACTCTATCAAACCCCACCGCAACAACACTAATAAGTTGTAATTTTAACACTTCATGGCATTCTTCTTCCAAACAAGTTTGATAATCAAGCAATTGCTGTTTCGCTTCCGCTAATTTTTCTTTCACCGGTTCTAAGGCTTCCAATTTTT
>Ga0190358_1000123_pt1 | contig 28384 bp, 20 predicted proteins | sample 48721812_MG_FD_161666 | JGI IMG/M metagenome (GOLD analysis project Ga0190358, IMG submission 161666) | Hydrothermal vent microbial mat bacterial communities from Southern Trench, Guaymas Basin, Mexico - 4872-18-1-2_MG | ecosystem: Environmental > Aquatic > Marine > Hydrothermal vents >... | reverse complement strand
CTGAAGTTGTTATATATACAGTCCATGCGCCACCATTAACATCAAAATCACGACTTGTTGGGGTAATATCATAAGTGCATGAAGCAGATGGGTTACAATACGGAAAAGAACTCACTTCCTGTTCCCATCCACTATAGTCAAAGTTATTATCCCTACATAAAGGATTGTTATGTATCCAAGCTGCAGTTAAAGAAGGTAAATTGTTTAAATCAGGAACAGGACCATTTAGTTGGTTGTCAGACAATACAAGATGTTTCAAACTGATTAATGTTCTCAAGTCTGGGATATTTCCACTTAACTGGTTAAAACGTAAAGTCAGGTATTCTAAGCTAGATAAACCTGTTAGGTTTGGAATTGAACCACTTAATTGATTATTTGATAAATCAATATTAGACAATTTAGTTAGGATATTTAAAGCAGGAATGGCTCCACTTAACTTGTTACTAGATAGAGTTAAGGTTTTTAAATTGATTAAATTGCTCAGATTTGGAATACTTCCAGATAATTTATTTTTAGATAAACTCAAATATCTGAGTTTTCCTAAATTGCTTAAATTGGGAATAGAACCAGTTAGTTGATTGTCTCCAAGAGAAATCACTTCCAGATTTTGTAATTGACCAATATTTGTAGGTATTGGCCCAGTCAATTGGTTATTGCCAAAAATACTCAGATCTGCTAATCCCACTAAAGCACTTAAATTAGGTATTGTTCCTTGTAAGTTGTTATAGTGAAGAGAAATTTGCCAGACATGTCCGTTTTTACAATAAACACCACTCCAACTACAAGGATAATTAGTCACATTCCAATTATTATCAGAACTGTTCTTCCAATTAGGGCCGTTAGTACTGTTATATAAAGCGACTAAGGTTTCACACTCCGTTGAAGGGATTTGTGTTACCAAAGAGCAATTTGTAGCTGTGTACGCTAATGGTACCCAGATTGACAAAAAAATTAATCCGAGCAGTTGAAGAATAAAAACAAATGAGATGCGTGTATTTAACATAATATTTTCCCTTTGATTAGCAAGCGTAGCGAGCGTAGTGTGGGTAGAAAGAAAAATAGGGGACAGACCACATTTCTTTTTGAAGCAACTTTTGTAAATAATTGGGGTCATAGCGAGCGTAGGGTGGGTAGAGCTATAGCGAAACCCACCATTCCATATCAAAAGCCCAAGTCCATAACAAAGCGGGAAATAATAATTGAGTAATTGGGAGCAGAGTAACATTAATTACGATTGTTTCTTTTGATATGAATCAATACCACAATTAAAACGACTACCCTTTACGCTTGAAACTTGGGTTTCAAGTGCTTGTGCTAAAGGACCGGGACCATAGATACAAAAAAAAGTTCTCAGTGGCGGAAGTCAATCATTAATCGCCCAAAATGGGAGTCATGATTTGGGCATGAATATTATCACATCTTGAAAAAAAGGTCAAGCATTTTATGAAAAAATTTTCTAGGTCAAAATAAATATTTCTTCAAATTCTATAATTTTAAAGGTTTCAGCCAATATAAAAATATTTTTGTCGGTTCTTATGTTTAATTGGCAATTATTAATTGCTAATTGAATTAGGAATTAATCTGCCCTACTGATGCTATATCCTTTTTTCGGGTTCCCACGCGCCAGCGTCAATGCCATTGACCCTACACTAACCCAACCTACCTGGTACAAACAGTTCAAATCGAAATTCGCATTATAAGCTAAAATACAAAACGGGAAGTTATTTTGTGACCATTCCTTAGCCAGGTAGCCCACCATTCAGGGGTTGACAAGCGCAAAATTTTTGAGATTGAAAGGTGGGCAACAACAAGACGTTAGAGCCCTACCTGGCTAGGAATGTAGCTCATTTGAAGTGAAAACCTCTCTGTTCAAAATTATCAGGAAAATATATTGGCACAAAAAATGCTGTGTTTTGAAAGTGCGGAAAGCGGAGGTTTCCGTACTACTTCCAAATCGGAGCAACCTTGTGATTGCCCTTTTAGCTAATCTTTGTGAAATTATTATTCACCTGCATTTCTTGAATAAACTTATTGTTTTCAGAGGTTCTTGCAAAACTCTGAATATATAAGGTTTAAGAAATCGGATTTTTGAAAAAATCGGATTTCTAAGCTTGAAAAAGGTGAGTTTTGCAAGGGGCTCTTCAGTGAAAATATTTATCTGAAAAACGAGGATAAGCACAATTTCACATTTATCATTGGGGAAATTTTTATGTTGAAAAAATACGGTTATTTATTGAGTATAATGGCTTTAGCCTTAGCATCGCCCATAACCAATGCCACTTATTACGTTTCCAGTTCGAGCGGAAACGATGCTAATGATGGCACTTCAGAAGCCACCGCGTGGCAAACGATTGATAAAGCCAATTCGATTAAATTCGATGACAATTCCACGGTCCTTTTTAAGCGCGGTGATATATTTCGGGGTACGATTAGTACGAATGGGTTCGTTATAGGAACCACTTTTGGTGCTTATGGTACCGGCGACAATCCCATTATTGCCGGCAGTGTTCCAATTACTGGTTGGCTCCCAACAATCCATCCAGAATTAGGCGCAAATATTTATGAAGCCGACGTATCTGCTTTTATTACGACAGACGATAAAGGCAATACCAACGCGATTGAACATTTATTCGTTAATAACGAATTAATGACTATTGCCCGTTATCCCAATGTGGATTCTCCAGCCGATAAAAATTGGCTCAAAGTAGGTGCCGGTGTCGGTACAGATGCCTTTACTGATCCCGTTTTAGCCGATTATGGCAAACCTGACAGTTATTGGAAAGGTGCCACTTTACGCATCCGGACTTATAGTTGGTATTATAGGGTTTTTGAAATCACCGGTTATTCCGCTTCAAACGGTAAAATCACCGCAGAAGGACTCGGCAATCAATTGCCAGAATGGGGCTATTTTTTGGATGGAAAATTAGAAGAGTTAGATCATCCGGGCGAATGGTACTATGATGCTATTGCCCAAAAGGTTTATTTTTATCCAAAAAATGGAGCAAATCCCAATAATTTGTTGATAGAAGGCTCAACTTATGGCACCGGTATTAATGTGTATTGGCACGAGGATAATACCACGATAGCGGATTTTACTTTCCGTCATTTTACCAAAGCTGGCGCGAATATTAATAGTTCTGACAATGTTACCCTTAGAAACTGCCACTTTGAATACAATACCACTGGGGTTACAGTGTGGAATTCCGCCAATGTGTTAGTCAGCGGCAACACCCTTGAGCATCATTTAAAATCCGCTATTGGACTCAATGCTGCAAATGACTTTGATGTGCAAGCCAGCATTATCGAAAAAAACAAGATAACCAATACGGGTATGTTTCCGTTGTATTGTCGCAGATATAGCGGTACTTGTTATGGCATCGGCATTTCTGTGTTTGGGAAAGCTCAGACTGTGCGCCAAAATACCGTTGAAAATACTGGCTGGAATGGCATTAACCTAAAAGGTGGCGGGCATCATATTATCGAAAATAATGTGGTTCATAAGGCACTATCACTGCTCAATGACGGTGGCGCTATTTCCATTGGTTCAAGTGGTAATATCATCCGAGGCAATTTCTTATTAGAAAGTATCGGCAATGTTGATGAATCCAATGGTTGTGGCAGCACCAACAGTAATCCTTGTATGCATCATCCCACTTATGGCATGGGTATCGGATCGGATAGTGGTTTTAAAGATAATGTGATTGAAGGCAATACCATTGCCAATAATCCTGATATGGGTATTCGCCTGAATGCATTCACTAATACCATTGTCCGTAATAATGTCGTCTATAATAACGATCCTCAAATCGTTGTTCAGGACAAAAAAGGTCCCTCACACGATAATGTTGTAGAAGGCAACATTATTTACTCGCTCGCACCGGACCAAATCGGGCTATCGCTGACAAATGCTACCAATCATGGAACGTTTGATAATAACGTTTACTGTAACCCTTATAGTGAGGTGGTTGCTATAAGGGATGGTAAAAAATATTCTTTGGCACACTGGCAAAACCAATTTCCTTCTTATGATCAACACTCTAACTCGTGTGGGCTAAATATTAAGGAATATAGCGTTTCCAATGTCGGCACCAATTTGATCGGCAATTCGACTTTTGATACTGATGTATCAAATTGGAAAGGTAACATCTTTTATGACGCGAACAAAATGGATGGCGGTAGTTTACAAGCGGTTTATAAAGGTACAGGCAATTTAAATGTCATGCCCAATACTTTTGATTTAATTGAAAATCAATGGTACCGCTTACAATTTAGTATTATTGGTAATGGTTTTGGCAATATCCAACTGAGAACCAATGATACTACGCCTGGCGGTTCTTGGCAGATTTTAAAAGAAAGATATTTTGCTTACGAGCAAAATCGTAATGATTATGAAATGTTCTTTCAATCGCCCAAAACCACCAACTATGGTAAGCACCTTTTCATTACCAAGGATTATGATGCGGATAATTATTGGTTAGACAATGTCACCTTTGAACCGGTGGATGCGACTTTGTATGATGCCACCAAAAAATCGGTGCTGTTCACTAATCCGACTGCAAATGACAAGACAATCAGTTTAGAAGGCAAAAGCTATTGGGATTTAAACGGCAATACCGTGACGGATAGTATTACTTTTGCACCGTTTACTGTTGAGATATTAATCTTATCAAGCGAGGCACCGCCTGCTCCTTCAACACCCCCAGAACCAACACCATCGCCTTCAACTCCCCCGGAACCAACTCCGTCGCCTTCAACCCCCCCGGTATCTTCAACACCTTCAAGTGGAACTGGCTTGATTTCATGTTCTGACATTGCTACATTACATTCTAACTGCAATGGAGGTGGCAAACCACTCATTGACTTAAAAGAAATCGAAGAAGGTGTGCAAATTGTCAATGCAACTATAGTAACAGAAGTCACCAATAACGGATGGCTCTCTAATGTCACTATCGGCGCTGAAGGAATCGTTTCCGGTGGTATTGCAACGGGTTATATCATCGTTTCAGGTTATTTTGGAGACTTTGATTTTCGCGGTGCATCTGTCAGTGGTCTCAATGAGGCAGGTGAAATCGTTGGTAGTCTGGGCGGTGCAATATTTAATAATAGCAAAGTGCGTGGTTCCATACAAGATGTTCTTTTGAACCCGAACACCTCTATTACAGGCGGTATACTGAGAAAGACAATTATTGGCGATCCGCTTTATCCTGCATTCTTGGAAGAATTGACCGTTGCGTCTGGAAGTCACCTTGACAATGTGATCATTGGTCCACAGGTTGATTTAGCAGAAAATGTCAGCTTGGGTGCAGGTGTCGAATTTGTTATGCCAGGAATGGGTATAGATAACGGTGGGAAAGCGATAACTAGCCAAACAGGCTTCTTGAGCCAGATTCGCACCGAAAATCAACGACATGCTAACGGTGTCAAACTCACTCCAGTTCAGGTTGAAAAACTTCAGATTGAAGAACAGTTATTTGTTGAAACCAAACATGTTAGGCAATCGGCAGAACTTCTCATAGTGGCTTACCACAAAACGGTTACCAAAACCACGACTTATATGCGCGTTGGAGAAAACTGGAAAACGTGGGATGGTGAAATCGCTCACCTTGAAGCCGCTACGCAATACGAAGCCCTTGCTGAAAAAATAGAAGTTTCTATTTTTGAGGGCGATTTAAGTGGATTATCTGGTGAGTTTACTGTGTATATTGGCTATCGTTTAGAAACGGAGCAGAGTATTATTTTTAATGGATATTCGCCCCTTGAATTTTCCGTAGAAGGCAAAGAATAGGCTCTGTATTATGTTATATGTAGGGGCGAACCTGCGTGTTCGCCCTGGCTTAACTTAATGGCAATGTAGGCTGCACAGCTTTATAGTTGCCCTTATGCGTATGAATTTATTTTTCTGAACATTTATATAGTAAATCTTTCAGTTGATAAATCACTTCTTTTAGGACCCATTTTGTAGCGAAGTAAAGATTTTATCATCAGAACGATACAAGATTGTTATAAACAGTCGCTTTCTTAATAGATAGTTTTTTTATGTGGGAGTAGATTAATTAATAAATTCGTTATCAGTCTGGTCAAGAAATCCGATTTTTTCAAAAATAGGATTTCTGATTGGTTCCCATTAAAAATCCTATTTGGGCAACTTGGGCAACTTAAACTGGTCAGTTACATTTCACTACTCAAAGCCGCCCCTTTCAGAACGAAATGCCGTTGCACCAAAAAGACGTTAGGAGCCCTACCGTTTTTGGCTTTCTACTGTACAGAAAGGTATTGTAACTTGAGACTCAAGTTTTTGGTAAACAGTTTAGACTCCAAGTTGTTATCAATCTCTTGTTCAGAAAAGATTCGTCTATCCGAAGTTTGGGTACGTTCGAGATGTGCCTTTAACATATCCCTTGTCATAAGAGCCAGCGATTTTTTTACTTTCAAGGTAACTCTCTGTTTTTCTTTTTCAATGACGAAATTAGGGAATTGTCCCTGCAAACGTTTTAATAAAAATACATCAGAACTCTCTACAGTAATAAGCGCAACTTGCTCTTCTTGAAGCGGTACATAGTCTTGCGTCTTATTGCCGGTGAAGCTGACATATTTTTGTACACGCGCTAAATTAATATTACTCCTTCCACCCCAGTCAAGTTGTAATTGCATATAGCTTGAATCCGTACCTGGTATAAGTTGTAACGGGATACCACGCATCATTTTTGGTATCCAAGGTTCACCCGATTTACGTAGGGGATTATAAGGAAAATCCACTTCTGCTTGGAGTTCCTTTGCTAAAAGTAAACATCTAATACAAGAAGAAGATAGCCTTGGACGCAAAGGCGAATCCAACCAAGCCCTTCCCATAAGCCATGCTACTGCATCTTGTGTCGCTGAAGAATCAAGTGATAGTAATTTAGACTCTCCGCCATACTGTATATCATCACAAAACATTTCATAACGTTTTAAATCTTCATTTAAAGTTCGACGTGTTGGTATGGCAATTCCTTCGTCTTCAAGCTGCTCAATGTAATTTCTTAATGCCATGCTACCATCAGATTTTTTCCGTAAATGCGTTTCTAAACAAAGCAAACGCTCAGTGCGGGGGGCATTAAATGGTAGGTGGCTGGATGATAACAATTTTATCAACATGGTAATTATCTGTTATTTATTTTTTTTCAAAATTATATAAAAAAACCTTGAAATATGAAACTAACGTACTTATATAGTGAGTCACATATAAATTATATGTCGTATAATATATGAGTAAATTAATATTAACATTTTACGTTAGGATTATATAAAAATAATAATGCAAGATGCTATAAAGCTATATATAGATTTACCACGACACTGCCGTACTACTATTATTAAAGATCGTGATAGTGTCGCCAACTTATTAGCAGCGGCGATGCGAAAATACGGTTATCAGCCTCAGGAAAATGTACCGGTAAGATGGGGCTTTGGTGTGGTGTCAAAGTCAATCAATACAAATAATACTAATCCCAAACAATGGCTCCATTTAGTACAACGAGTCATCGTGGGAAGTAGCGATCCGGATATCGCACCAATAATTGCCAAAATCCAATCAAAAGATTTACTAGAACCCACGCAAGTGGAAGGGAGTGGCTTAGATTTACGCATGGCAAATGTATATGCTGCCCCACCTTGGATAGAGACAGAAGCAGCGAGTTTTTATTGTGTCTCACCGATTAGAGTGACTGAACAACATGATAAAAAATCCGGTTACGATAGTTATTTGAAAACCGGAGAGCGATTAAATCAATTGTTAAATCGTACCATGCAAGCCCGTTTTAGTCATTCTTTTGATTTAAGCCTAGTGCCTGACAATCTGTATGTGCGCTCATGCGGAGGCAAAATTAATGCGGGGATGGCAATTAAAACGCGTTCCAATGGTAATCCGTTAGTTATTAAAGGTTTAAATCTTCCCTTTATCCTCACGGGTGCTGTTGAGGATTTACGAGATGTGTGGTATTCAGGCTTAGGGCGTAGTACCGCACGCGGTTTTGGTTGTTTGGAGATGCAAGAATGACTTTAGATTTGAACCAATATTTAGACAGTGATAATGGCTTATTTGTCAAAGCATTTGAGCCATTACGTCAGAAACTTAACCAAGAAGCTCAAGCCGCCTGGCATAAAAAACCGGCGGAATTTTCACCCTGGCTGATACGTTCTGGCAAAGGGGGCGATACCCAATATATTAATTATCGTGATGTTTCTTTGTATCGGCATTGTATGGATGTCACCGTTATTGCGGTGATGGCATTTTTCTATGCTTGGCAAAATGAGCGGATTCCACATCCTGATAAAGCCGGTGAAATGCTCAAACCCGATGAAGAAAGAATTGCAGGATTATTATTAAAACAAATAGTTGCTATTGCGTTTTTACATGATGCCGATAAATACTGGGCAGCAGAACATTCCAGTAGCCCTAAACTTGAACAGCTTGAGCAGCTACATGAACTCCTTGAAATAGAAAAGTGGGCATTTTTAGATGTAACCACGAGTTTTACAATGGTTTCAGCTATGGAAAAGCGGGGTGAAGGTTATGCTTTATTTACCGGATTAAAACCCTCTTTGACTCATCAAAAGTTAATTGAAATGCTAAAAATAGGGGATAAAATCGCTTCTATTGGTAGTAGAAAAGGGCTTGAGGCAATGATTGAGGATTACAATCAAAAATATTTGCCCTCCTTGAGTGATTTTTTTGCGGTGCCGGCAGCTCGCTTGAAATTGCTCACTTTTCGTCATAGCCCGGTTGTCTTGCATAAGTTGCAATACCATTTTCTTTATGATTTTTATGCTAAACAAATTTTTCCGTTAGTGTGTCTATTGGATGGGCAACAGTTTTATATTAGTGTGCCTGAAAAATATGATTTTAGCCCTGTTTTTCAAGCACTCGAAGAGGAAATGGCTTTCAAACAACCGGATATGAAGCGTAATCCAACTAATGGTGAAATTTCTTTGTTTCAAGTTCACAATGCCAAGGCGTTAATAAAGGCGATTGAAAAATATGATCGGGAAAATAAAAATAATGCGCCTAAACTACTGGTTGTCCATGTTGACGATTGGGACGAAGTTTATCGTTACATAACTGCTTGGGCGGGTGATGTCGGTGATTTATCACTGGTTGATAAAGCAGAAGTGGGCAAATTATTATTAACGGTGACAGTAGAAAGTAGTCCACCACCTGAATATACTCACGCTTTGCTGGTAGCGACAGCTTTACGTGCTAACGCTAAAGGCAAATTGTTTGAACAACGAGTACAAAATTTAATCAGTTTGGACGAAGAAGGTTTTGCCTCACTACAAAACACTTTTCCTAATTGGGCAGATTTTAAGAAAGACACGCGCCAAACGCTATTGGCTATGCAAGCGACTGTGCGTATCGAAGATGAAGACGATTTGATAAATGTCATTGAGGGTATCTATGGTGAGTTTCCCCCAAGCATAGATAAAGATGAAGCAACCCAAGCCATTATTAAACAACTCAAAATGCAATGTGGTTTAAGCAATGAAATAGAAGACTCGCAAACGATTTATGCTGCCGCTATCAAGGGCGGAACTTGTTTATTGTGTGGTTATCCAACCGCTAATCGAATTGAAACCAGTAAAATGAAATTAGCCGGCATTAAAAGTTCGGCTTTTAACAATCGCATTGGGCATCAAAAAAATCTGTGGTCACAATCCGAGAAAAATTATATTTGTCCTGCGTGTGTTAAGCAACAAGCCCTACTGTGTCAAATTCAACCCAAATTGAAAGCCGAACCGTTAATTGTGGCAACCCCGTTTCGGGGTTTGGTAAAACCACTGAATACCGGTGGCAAAGATTATGCTCCGGATGAAAACCTTATTGATTCATTTAATGTGGTAAATCCTAAAAAGGATTGGACAAAAGTTTTGCCCTGGAATGTTGATGTAAGCAGTCATTTTCCTCTTGTGTTAGAAAGTATTGATGCTGGATTTGATAGCGCAGTCGATGCCATGCACCGTTGGGCAGTTTTTGCATTATATAGCGGCAATCCGGTTCATATCTTTATCTCTTCGCAACGCAATTGCGGAGCAAACTTTCTATTTGAACAAACGCCACCGTTAATACGCAAACTGTTAGCCGATTTATCAGTGCGTGACCGTGATTTAGACGAATTACCGCCACCTGTCAAAAAACGGCTTGGTGAAAAAGGCTTAAACGAATTAAAAAAATTAGTTCCCCAAGAACAAGGGGGAATACGACGTAATCGCTTACCCCAACTGATTAAGCGATTGGAACTTTTCAAAAATATCCTGAGAACCCATTATGGTCATGATGTATTAACTGCCCTGCCCGGTTTTGGATGGTGGGCAGTCGCTTGGTTTCAACAGGTTTCAAAAAAAAGAGATTTACGACAAATTGACTTAGCCAAAAAGGAATATCCAATGGATCAACATCAAGAAAGCTCAACACTTGAGCATATTGCCTATCTAGCGGCACAAATCCAACGTTATCCCGGTGGCGATGCCGGTAACAGTGACAAAACTTTTTGTTTGGATATTGTCCTAGAACAATTTGATACCAGCAAACGGTATCCCGTTCTCCAAAAAGATGTTACGGCTAGAATTGCCGGTATGGCTGGTGAATTGGGAAAACGATTTGACAGTGGGCGTAGCAGACATGCAAAGAGTGGAGAAGGGGGAGCTTTTTCAGAACGTTACCATAAATTTGCACAAGCCGTGTTTGAATTTGTGAGCTTATGCGAAAAAGAACATCGCCTGGATGCCCGCTATCGTCGTTTTCTACGCGCTGCTTATAGCCACCTGTTTATGGAACAAAGTCGGGCACATAGCCGGAAAAATAAAGAAGCCGAAAACACAAAAGAAGAATAAACCACAACTGCACAGGAGTTCTTATTATAATGAACACACTTTTTTCTGAATTACGCACCCAAGTCAAAACGACTTATGATATTACTGACAAACCGTTTGATATTCCGGTGCTGCCCGAAGCACAATGTATTGTCATTCCTGTTATTAGGGAAGCCATTGCTCCGCTGATTATTCGGAACAATGACGCAGATATGATTACCGATATTGAGTTAGCCAATGAGCTGCGAGTGCGGATGATTGCCTCCAAAACCAAGGGCGTAGAGCGGCGCCGGGGTAGCCAAATTTTACGGACTTTAGGGCTAGGTGGACGCGCTGCGGCTAACAAAGCCTATGTCAAAGACAAACCCAGCGATGTATTTGATTTAAATACTTTTGTCTTTGGTGACGCGGCAACCGGTGGCAAAAGTAAAAAAAGCATTTACCCAGTTCATGCCGCTGTTTTATATAGCGATGCCATTTCCGTTCAACCGTATGATTCACTCATAGATGATGTTTTCCGGCAAGGCGGGATTTCTGAAGAATATGTGAGTTATGATCCAGAAAACCAGAAAACCAGTTCTAATATTTTCACCACCCGTTCAGTACGCCCCGGGGCATTCTTTATACAAACTCTAGTGATGCTTGGGCATCGCATCACTAAAGAATCGTTTAATCATTTGTTGCTTTCCATTGGTTTAGCCGGTAGCTATGGGGGCGCGACTGCCACTACCGGCACTAACTTGAAAACGCATTTTGCCGGTGTCTATTGGGGCAAAATAGAACGTAGTATCAATGCACCCAGCCAGTTGCTTGAAGAACTCAAGTCTGATAATGAAACTGTAGCCACCGACTTGGTTGAGCAAATTACCCAGTTGATGCAGGGAAAAAACGCTTATCCACATCATATTGATGTTAAAGTGTTAAACGCACATGTACAAAAACTGATCGCTGATTTTGATTCAGAGCCCGTTAATCCTGATTTGAAAAATGACTATGAAAAAGCGGCTGTAGAAATGCGAGATTTATTTGATGCGTGGTTCAAGCAGGATAAAAAAGGTAAATGAGGTAAGGTATGTCGCAATATCAGCCAGAAACTCTTGGCATCAGGGCACGTTTGATAAGCCCCTTCTATTATCATGGGTTTTATGCCAAAGATGGTAGTGCTACTCATCCCAATGTGATAACGGATACGGCATTCGTATTTGCACTTCGGGCTGCATTATTAGGAACCCCACCGGTATTACGTGCTCAGCCTGACTATAAAACCGATTTAAAAAACATACCTTGGCGTGCCTCTCTCTTGATGGGAACGACTAATATGACGTTACCACCAGTACGGCATACGATTGATGTTGCTAGAGAGGGCGGCTATCACGAAAATATGCAGAAAAATATGGGTTCGGGCAATTTTAAAAATACATTTTTTGTGCATGAAGTGGCAGTGGGCGCGAGTTATGAAGGTATCTTATTGGGACCGGATCCTTTTAAACTGTTGAAATCAAAACGTTTTATTGTGCGCGTTGGCGTAGCCAAACAAGGTATGTTGGAAATTTCGCCTCATCAATCAATCAAGACGGTGAGATTAAACGCCGCAACAGCAAAACTGTTTGAACGCGACTTAAAAGAGGATTATCGCATTATTGATACGATTCGTGTCAGTCAAGCCTTGTCACAGAATGAGGCAAGGGAAGAATTACAATTGTGGTATTAATAATTGTCAGAATCAGGATTTTCAGGATTATAGAATTTACAGGATAAAGACAAGGATTTCTGTTTGTAATTTTGAAAATCCTTAAATTCTGAAAATCTTGATTCTGACAATTTAGGAAAAATTAATGTTTACAATTCAAGCACATGGTATAAAATCTGAGGTCGGTACAACACTCTCCTACGCTCAAAACCAACTAATTCAAAGTCAATCGCCGATTCGCATTTGTGGTGCGCCTACCGGGACAGGTAAAACTTATGTTTTTTTAGAACTGGCTAAATCTCAATTGGTTTTCTTTGTTGTTCCGACACAAGCGTTAGCGAAAGATATTGAAAAAACTGCCCTTAAAACCGCAAAATTACCGCCATCACAAGTAGCACGGTGGGATTTTACCACCACGCTGGCATGGATGAAAGAGGCTAAAGAACCGTGGCGAGTGCGGAAAGGGCATCTGGAAGAAATGGCACAGAAAGGTGGAATCATTATCGCGACACTTGAAGCTTTGGGTAATCTCGTGTTAGGTAAACCCGGTTTAAAAAATATCGATACCGGTGTAGTTGATTTGTTGTGGAAAGTCAAACATTTAGTTTTTGATGAAGCCCATACATTGAATGAACACGCTTTTGGATTGGTGCATTTTATGATAACGCTCATTGCTGATTTGCACTTCAAAAATCCAGCAGATGCGCCTAAACTCAGCCTGTTATCTGCCACCCATAGCAATTTGTTTAGCGATTTTATGAAAGCAGGTGATTTACCAGAGGGCTTTATTGATCTGTTTGATGAAAAAATCGCAGATAGCGATTATGATCGCCCTATTCATGGTGATGTCAAAGTGGCATTCCATGATAAACCCTTGCTTGAAATGGTTGAAGAACTTGCCCCCACTTTGATACCTCAATTAAAGGGCAAAAGTTTATTACTGATTTACGACTCACTGGCAAAATTCGTTGCTGATGAAAATTCATTAGTGCGTATTTTTGATAGCTGTGGTTTAGCGCGTGATCAAGTGATCCTAATCAATGGGCAAGATAAGCAAACACCATATTCATGGGGAAGTAGCGGTTTCGATGGTGGTAGTTCTCCATTGCCCCGCCATAAAATTATTATTGGCACCTCGGCTGTCGAAATGGGCGTGAATTTTCAGGTTAATCAAGCCATTATTGAACATGGAATTGACACCGCCGCTTTATTGCAACGCATTGGACGAGTAGCGCGTGGTGCAGATTGTGGTCAAGTGCATGTTTGCCGATCAAGTTTGAGCAGACGCAAAAAGTTATCATTTATTCAAACACTCAGCAAGCTATCGGGCAACTACACTATCACCGCGTTGCGAAAAGAACCGGCATTAAACCCTTTGCGTAAAATCAATACTCAAAGGGCAAGAGAATTGGGCAGTGCTTATTGGTCAATGCTCAGTCGGCAACATCCTGGACTGATGCGTGATGCCGCTAAACCGGCTGTCAAAGCCCTATCAAACCAAGATAAAGCACTCCCCGGTTGGCGATTGGATAGCTTGCATACTATTTGTTACAAAAATGAATGGCTTGAAAAACGGCAATTTAAGAAATGGTTAAAGCAAATTGATCGTACTTTACAAGATGTGCGTGGATTTTCCCCCACCGTGCGAGTGCGATTTAAAAATAACGAAGCTGCGCCTTGTGAAGGTGAATATAACCGTGATTGGGTACACTCAAAACTAGTGTCACCCGATGAGTATGATAGCGAAAACGATGTATGTATTTATTATAAGTCGCGTGAAAATTACTTACGGGATAAACCCATTCTTATTTCTTATGCGATATTTTCACCGCTTGGTGGAATAGTGAATGTAGAGGCTAGCAATATTGATGAAGTGCGGAACAAATATCTTAACCGCTTAGAAGCTAAAAGAGGCAGACATGGAAGAAAACAGGGATTTGAAGAGGCATTGAAATTTATTCAAATTACCGGCTTGTTGGCGCGAGATAATGAAATGGATTCTCCAGAAGTATGCGATATGATATGAACACTGAAAATTCCAAAGTGTCATCCATGTTAAAAGAGTGCGAACAACAAGGTATCAATGGTTTGCTGTTCCAACATATTGTGCTTTGTCCAACGCGCACATGGTTGCATTACCACCGTATTGATTGCGCTCATCTTAACCGGCACATGCAGGCGGGTATTTTCTTACACGAAACAGCTTATGGTGGCGTGGGAGCTCATTATTTTGGCTTTGGTATTTCTCCAGATATGCTTGATTTTAAAAAGCGTGAAATCAGCGAAATCAAAAAAAGCAAATCCCATGAAATGGCAAGCATTTCGCAATTGCTATTTTATATATTAGCCATACAACAAGCCACTATGCAAACCTGGACAGGTATACTCCGTTATCCAAACTCGCGTCGTACTAAACGTATCGAATTGGATAAGCAAGCTAAACTGAACTTGTTAAACGCTTTTGAACAAATAACAACGATCATTGTTCAACCACAACCGCCTGAAAAAATCAGCAAAACTATTTGCAAACATTGTTCTTATCGCATGTTATGCTGGTTTGAAAGTACGGAAGATAGAGATTACTGATCACTGCCATTAAGTTAGGGCGAACACCTAGGTTTTACCTTACAGTCCCTAAATATGCGGGGTATTGAGATTACTGATGGATACTTTATATTTACTTGCAGGAACAAAAATAAGTCGGCGCGATAATACAATTCGTATTGCTCCTAAAGAGGGAAAAGCCCGCAATTTTCCAGTAGAAAGCTTAAAAAATATCATTGTTGCTGGTGTTTCGCAGTTTAATAGCGAATTAATATCTTTTCTTGGAAAACAAGGTGTTAGATTGTCTTTTTTGGATTACTATGGCAATTTTTCAGCCTCAGTTGAGTGCGCTCATCCTCATGCTTCAGGAAGCGTGCATTTAGCGCAAGCGCAAAACATTTTGGATATGAAAAAACGCATGGCTTTGGGTAAACTCATTATGGGTGCTGCTATCCAAAATATAATCGGTAACCTACGTTATTATGCTTATCGAAGTAAAACGGGATTAAAACCGGCGATAGAAGAGATACAAAAACATCGGGGTAACTTGATGGAGGCAAAAAATGTTGAACAGATGATGGGTTGCGAAGGATTGGCTCGGCAAACTTACTATGCGGCTTGGAATTTGATTAATCCGGCACTGACAATAAAAAAACGAACTAGACGCCCACCAACTGATCGTATTAACTCATTGATTTCATTTTGCAACGCTCTCGTTTATAGTGTTTGCAAAAATGAGTTATCGAAAACGCATCTGGATTTAACCCTCAGTTTTATTCACGCACCAACGCAAGCACGAGCTTCACTTTCACTTGATTTAGCAGAAATTTTTAAGCCTGTGATTGCCGACAAAATTATTTTCAATATGGTTAATCATAAAATGTTCAATCATAGCGATTTTGATGAAACAGAGGGGATGTGCCTATTAAGTGAATCGGGACGACGTAAAGTAGTAGAAGCTTTTCGAGAAAAAATAGACAAGGAAGAGATTGGTGATTTACGTGGCTATCGTGCTTTGATACTCAGGGAATGTTTTCGTATTCAAGCGCATGTACTTGGAATGGAAAATTATGTTCCTTATATATATAAGGTATAAATATGTTTGTAGTTGTTTTTTATGATGTACCAGCAAAGCGTACTGAACTTTATCGAAAATTGTTATCCAGATATTTAAATTGGATGCAAAATAGTGTTTTTTCTGGAGATTTAACCGAAACACTTTATAAAAAAATGCGATTTGAAATAAATAGAGTACTTGAAGATGATGATAAGCTGGCTTTCGTTTCAACTAAAAATAGGCATAATATTGCAGTTGAATTATTGGAACAAGGCATTTCCAAAGAAGATGATAGTCATCAAGGAAGTTGTGTGGTATAATTTTTATAGATTTAGCACATGATATACTTCGCTCCCCAGTAAGTAAAAAAAGTCTGGAGTGCGAAGTATTTTAAATTTAGTTTAAATATGGTTTTTGGTACATTTGAATACATTTTTGAGGATATTAAACTATTTATAAATTGTGTAATATCGCATAAAATGGAGTGTTTCAGTTTCCCATTAGGGGTAGTAAGTAGCAATAAAATATTGCTCGCAACACGACGCGGGGTTTCAGTTTCCCATTAGGGGTAGTAAGATACAAGGACACAAAGCTTATTTAGGTGCACTGGCAGCGTTTCAGTTTCCCATTAGGGGTAGTAAGTTGTAAAGTTAGTTTTCTTTCTTATAATAATAACTAGTTTCAGTTTCCCATTAGGGGTAGTAAGGATACACATTAAGCGTGATGATTCAAATATGTTTAAGTTTCAGTTTCCCATTAGGGGTAGTAAGTTGATAATGGTTTAATTGCAGCTTGTTCGCAGCATCAGTTTCAGTTTCCCATTAGGGGTAGTAAGAAGTTTTATCTGAAAAAAAACTTAAATTAAATAAAGTTTCAGTTTCCCATTAGGGGTAGTAAGGGCTTCTTTGATTAAACTTGTTAGTTCATCAAATATTGTTTCAGTTTCCCATTAGGGGTAGTAAGGTGTTGGGCACAATATTTTATTGCTAGATGTGTCAAACGTTTCAGTTTCCCATTAGGGGTAGTAAGCGCATAAATAGTGCGTTCTCGTGAAACAAGAGAATAGTTTCAGTTTCCCATTAGGGGTAGTAAGTGCGAATCCATCTCTTCTATTATATCATTTACTCCCGTTTCAGTTTCCCATTAGGGGTAGTAAGATATCCAACAACATCGTCGCCATATCACTCAAAACGTTTCAGTTTCCCATTAGGGGTAGTAAGTCGGGAATTTCATAATAGATATCTTTAAACTCTGGTTTCAGTTTCCCATTAGGGGTAGTAAGACAGTTTTAATGGCCTGGATGCAATTATTTTTAGAGTTTCAGTTTCCCATTAGGGGTAGTAAGAATATAATAAATTTCAAAACGAGAAACATCACAAAATGTTTCAGTTTCCCATTAGGGGTAGTAAGACCTATAAAAAGTTCCTGTTTTTGTATATCAGGAAAGTTTCAGTTTCCCATTAGGGGTAGTAAGGTCATCATTGTCATTGCTATCATCATCACTCGAACGTTTCAGTTTCCCATTAGGGGTAGTAAGGTTCTAATTATAATAGACTTGTGCCTGTTGGAACTTGTTTCAGTTTCCCATTAGGGGTAGTAAGAAGCTGCTGCGTCGACTGAGTGGGGAGATGGTGAAGTTTCAGTTTCCCATTAGGGGTAGTAAGCAATTTCATATCGTTTGATAGGAGAAAAACAGCAGGTTTCAGTTTCCCATTAGGGGTAGTAAGGTGGGTTGTGAAAGAGCCGCATGAATGTGTAGATGTGTTTCAGTTTCCCATTAGGGGTAGTAAGCATCATCTATCAAGTCTATCGCATCAGGTCCACCGAGTTTCAGTTTCCCATTAGGGGTAGTAAGATGCACAACTTCGTAACATCAAAAGCAATACCCATAGTTTCAGTTTCCCATTAGGGGTAGTAAGTTTTTTCACACATTGAGTGTAATCAAGTTTTATCTGAGTTTCAGTTTCCCATTAGGGGTAGTAAGTCAGAATCGGAAATTGCTAAGTGGCACGAGCGCAACAAGTTTCAGTTTCCCATTAGGGGTAGTAAGGGACGTGCAGTGAAGGACAGCACCAGGAAATTAGTGTTTCAGTTTCCCATTAGGGGTAGTAAGCCGTTATTTGTGGATTCATAAGACACCTCCAATCAAGTTTCAGTTTCCCATTAGGGGTAGTAAGTGATATAAATTCTGATCCTAAAAGCGATATTGTGAATGTTTCAGTTTCCCATTAGGGGTAGTAAGGCTTAGAATACCCATCTAAACGAGCCTCAAACTCCAAGTTTCAGTTTCCCATTAGGGGTAGTAAGTGTGATACTGGCAGGCTTGTTATATCAAAATAATTGGGGTCAGAGTAAAATTAACCTAATTATCAATCTTTTTGCTGCCCTATTTTTCTAGCAAAATTTATTTTACTCTGACCCCAATTATTCTGGTTGCCCTCTTAATCAGAAAGCAGTTCAAGCCATATTTCATGAGTATCATTGATTATCCGAACGATAGCTTGATAGTTCCTGCAAAGCAATGCAGAACTTAAAAATAAACCATTTGGAAAGATAGGGAGCGTTAATAATTCTCTCTAATTTAATATGCGAGTTAAGAATTAAAAGCAAATAAAAACATATGTGTTATAATATCTCAATCAAAGCACTATTTTGTTTTAAAAGTGAGGCTAGAGAAGTCGATCCCGAAAAACAGAATTTGTTTAGTAGGTATCGGGTGGGCAACAACGTTGCCCAGCCTACTTTTAATATAATTCAATTGACAACATTTTGGGGTTTGCCTTGGAGAAAGGCTTGGATATTTGCCACAACCCTATTTAATAATTGCTGTCGTGCGGTTTGAGTCGCCCAAGCAATATGAGGGGTAATAAAACAGTTTGATAAGCTAAACAAAGGGTTATCAGGTGTAGGCGGTTCGACACTTAACACATCTAAACCGGCTCCCGCAATTTTACTTGCCTGCAACGCTTGTGCTAAAGCTTGCTCATCAATCACAGGACCACGACTGGTATTGATGATAAAAGCCGATGGTTTCATTAAGGCTAAACTTTGTGCATTGACAAGATGTTGCGTTTCGCGTGTTAGAGGACAATGCAGACTAATCACGTCACTTTGTTGAAATAAAGTCTCTAAATCGACATTTTTAACACCCGCAACCGGTTTAGGGGTACGTTGATAAGCCAAAACGGGCATTCCAAAAGCCTGTGCCACTTTTGCAACGGCTTGTCCAATGGCACCTAACCCCACAATACCCATCGTCAAGCTTTCTAAAGCTATCAAGGGTTTATCCCAATAACTAAAATCCTGATGATTGCTCCAACGTCCAGCCCTGACTCCCTCAGCATGTAAGCTGACATGTCGCGTCAATTCTAACAACAAAGCAAATACCATCTGCACAACCGATGGCGTACTATACGCAGGGACATTAGTCACAATAATTTGCTGTTCACGGGCTGCTGGGGCATCAATAACATTATAACCCGTTGCCAGTACACCAATGTACTGTAATTTGGGTAATTGTGCAATCGTGGTACGCGAAAGTAATACCTTGTTAGTCAAGATAATTTCAGCATTTATCGCACGTTCTACAATTTCCTCAACGGATGTGCGCTCATAAATATCACAATGCCCTAAGGATTGCAAAGAAGCCCAGCTTAAATCACCAGGATTTAAAGTATAACCATCTAATACAACAATATTCATATTATTATTTACAAATTGTGAGGTTTTCTCGTTTTTTCCTCAATTTTGTGAAGAACTAAAGCAACATTTTGCGTTGTAGTTTGCGCCGCGTTCCTTCATGAACGAAACCCAGCGCATTCCCTCATTTGGAAAATTCAAGTGAGATATCACGAAATGCCTTAGATATTGAATGGAGTACAACGCCCCTTTCTTGTTCTGTTTCCGCTAATTTCCAGTCAATGCTGAATTTTTCAGATAGCCTAACCAGTGCAATATTCTTTCGATGTGTTTTATCTCTTAGAAGGCTAAAATTAAAGATCGCATCCAGCCCTGAAGAAACGAGTACTGCGCTTCCCATACCAATTGTCACTTCTGGCGAAGCAAAACAGCCTGCTTCTGTGAGAGAAGGGGCAGATAAATTAAGCGTTATGAGGGCAGAACCGACCGGTTGTATAATCTTTGTCGCAAAGAAAAATACGGTTGCCAGCCATTCGTATAAAGTTGTCTTATTAGCTTCGGCAATAATTCGGTTCTTCAATTCATGGTTTATTTCTTTCACTTTATTCTCCTTTTAGTACCAAAATCGAAATAGGGCAACCACAAAGGGATTGCCCTACCAAATACAGGTTTTAAAGAAATACTCTTTTTTGAAAAAATAGTATTTCTAATAGGTTTAGTGTGATGGTATATTTTTTACAAGAAATCACTTTAAGGTTTTATCCCCAAACCGTATTTTTTGACTTTTGCCATTCCAAGCTCGAATTGTTGAGCATAATAGTCAGCCACTTTTTTAGGATCGAACGTTAGAAAAGTGCCGCCAGATTCAAAGTGTTGAATAAATACCTTTCCAACGGCATAAGTGGATGCACCACCAAAGACGGACATACTAGCCATGCCTGTCAATTGTCCATAAACCGGTATGGTTTTTACCCAACTAAAGACATTGCCGGAAAATGATACGGGAGCACATCCTCCTAGCAACGCTGCTATCAATGACTTTCCACGATGTTGTGAAAAATCAATATCATATAGATCAGCTAAACCACGTAGCATGTCTATTTGGATGCCTGATAACACAACCAGATCCACCCAAGGAACCGGCACTAAGCCTACAAAGATTGAGCCAACAGTATGTTTTCTAACAATTTCGTCTGCCCTATCTGTTTTCGTTTTTATCTGTACCATTTAACTCTTTCCTCCAGGAAACGACAGACCTGACAGGTTTTTAAAACCTGTCAGATCTTATTGAAATATATTCAGTCAAACAAATTCCAGTCTTCTATATAGTTGCTCACCAGAAATTTTGGATGTACCCACTCAGCACGATGCTTGACGGTATCATAGAGAATATATTCATCTCTTCTAAAAAAGTAAGCTCGTCCATCTTCCCGAAGAAATGCCGCATCAATCTTATCAAAAGTGAGACCATACCACATTGGGCTAATCTGCTTTGGATAACCGGAATCAACCTGACGTTTGACAGGATTATAGCGAATATACTGTTTTTCCATAAAGAAATAAATCGTTTCGGAATCGACAGGTAATATTGCGTCAATCCGCTCAAAGGTCACGCCGGGCCATTCTTCCGCAATAGGCTTGGGATAGCTTTCTTCAATTTGGTTGCTATCAATATCCAAGCAAACACATTGGTCCCCTTTGAAAAGAAATAGCTTGTTACTGAGGATTTCCCCATCATGTGATTTCATTTTGGGTCCCTTTATTGCAGCATCCACTGTATCAAACCCCGGTATTTCTAACAGTGCTGGCCAAAGCTCAATGATGGGTTTAGCTTCTCCAGTCTTGCGTTTTTCCACATTATAACAAGTATATTCTTTACCCCTGATAAATAGCACTTGTTCTTCGTCAAAGTTAAGTACAGCCGATAATGGAGTGAAAGTCGTTATCGCTTTATAAGCCTCTAAAAGGGCTTTCGCCTTTTTTTCATCAGGAATGAGGGTCCAAATACCGGCTGCCTCAAATTTGATCACCTTGGGATTTTCTTTAAGTGCTTCCAACCAATCATTATAACTATTTTCTTGGAGTGATCGCAGCGCACCCAGTTTAGCGGGATCCCCCCCTTGCCCTAACACGACACACTCAGATGCTGTGTGTAATTTTTCGCGCACCTTTTTCACATTGGCATCTAAAGTGTCACCCTCCGTCGCATAGCAAGCATTAAGCACTTTTCGCAATTCTGGTTTTGTAATGGCTGTTTTAGCAATGGCAAAAGCCAGCATCGCTTTACCACCGATCCATGCTCTTTTAATATAGTGAGTACCATACTGCTCAAAGAACCTCTCATATTCCTTTCTATACTTATATTGAAAGGGCAATGGCAACTCAAAATTAAGTTGTTCAGACATTTCCGTTACATTAGGCAGATAAAGCGTCCAAAAGGGAATAAAAGAAATTATCGCAGCATAGTAAGAATCTTCTTCAGAATGCAATTGTTTAGTTTGCCCCATTCTGACATCTACACTAAAAACGTTATGACTAGTAGCAAGGTGGCTATCAACCTTAAAATGCTTATCAAATTCTTCCCATGAATCTTCAATAATAACCTTGTGCTCCGTTGGGAGCGGATGATTTGCATCCACGGCGTACCCATCAGCAGGTACAAAATAGCTTTGTCCCGTTTCGATGGCGTGAAAAATTTGGTTGTGTTTTGTTCTTTTCAAAAGAACGTCTTTTAACTCATAAACTTGATGAGGCTTTAACCTAACACCACGCCCTACCATATCTAGTCCAATAATAGGAGGGAATGCCTCAGTATCATGCGTTTTTTCGGAAGGAGGGGGTACCTCCTCAGCAGTTTCTTCTGAATCGCTAAATAAACTCTTTAAATTAAAAAATGGCATAAAATAATCCTTTCAACTAGCATCCAAGATTGACTTTGGCATTGAAAAAAATAACTTATGTTCGACGAATTTATTTTTCTGAACATCTATACTTCACTGCAGTCAAATTTGTGAAAATGTTGATCAATCAGTATAGAAATTTTTCAAAAAATAGTATTTCTTGAATGCCCAAACCAGTATAGAAATCCGATTTTTCAAAAAATTGGATTTCTGAATGAATGAATTTTTACAGATTTCAAGTACGCTAATTTTGACTTGACATTTAAAAAAATGTTAAATAACAATAAGTTATCAACTTTGGCAAAAACTATTCCAATTTCTATTGTAAAAAACTTAGTTTATACTGCACGCGGGCATAACTTAAACTTTTATGTAGGCTCCTAAAGGCTCAATGCCTTTGGAATTGAACAAGTTATTTTTCGATGACAATAAATCCTTTCTGTTTTGTTTTATAGTGAGGGGCTATGGCTTCTAGTACTGAATACCATGGTATCAAAAATAAAAAATGCAATTTGTAAATCCACTTTTCTTTTAAATTCATAACCCCAATGATGTACGCTGTATAATAATGCAATGCACCAAAAATGCAAAACCATTTGATAAACGTTGGCAATTCAACAAAGAACCATAAAGGAAATAGTAACCATGAACCGAAAATGCTGAGTTTCCACATCACAATTCTTATACCCGCGAAGGATAGGGTTTTCCATTCAGACTTTATCACATCCTGTTCTAATCCTTTGTACCACCTGTTTCTTTGCTTAATGAAGTCCATGAAATTGTGAGGCGATAAAATTGAAATAACGGTTTTCGATTGCCAAAACTTATATCCTTTTTTAACTAATTCTCTTGCAAAGGCAAAATCCTCCGTAATGGTATATCTATTGAATGACACCTCCTTTAAAACATAACCTTTACATAATAATAATTCGCCATGTATCCCATTAATGGCAGAACCCAGTAATCCCGTTCCAAATCTAAAAAGACTCAAATCATCAAACCATCTTAGGTGATCTGCAATAAAAGTGATTTTAGATCTGCCCATTCTAGGTTTTAAAATGCCGCTGGCACAAACATAGCCTTTTCGTTCGTAAATAGGTATTTCATAAAGAAAATCATCGGTCATGACTTTGTTATCATCATCTATAAAAGCATACCATTTTTTTTTGTCAACATAACGTCTGATGAAGTATTCGATGGCTCGTCCTTTAGCAATCGCTTTGCATGTAAACGTTTTGGGAACGATGATAAGTCGGCACGCCATTTTTGTCTTGACAAACAGTTTGATGACTGCTTCCAAATCACATCCTTCATCTATAACGATATTGATAGTGACGTTACAGCCAAATTCCCTAAAATGATATTTTATACATTCAAATAATGAATATTTGACGGATTGGGAAGCTTTACTTACAATGACCAATTCAACGTATGTTGCTCTTTTACCATCTTGTTTGACTTTATATAGTAAAAAAGAAGTCCAACCCAATAGCGTATAAATGCTAATGAATGACCAATGTATTGATAGAAATAGTGTAAAAATTTCCAGGAATGTCATAAGTTATCAAGAAATAGGAATCACTTTCAGAAATCCGATTTTTTCCCAAAATCGGATTTCTTATAATGTTCAATATATAGAACTATAGCATTAAGGAATAAATATAGGTACGGTCGCAACTATATCATTCTGGATTAGCGGAAATCCAGGATAACCCTTGTCAGGACCTTCTTTCATCCATTGATGAAATTTCTGATCGGTGTCATCATCAATCCGCAGTAAAAGAACTTTCATCTCCCGCTTATCATTGGAATCATTACCTTCATGAATCATATTGGAAGAACAGTTTTCATCTCCCACGGGGAACTTGGGAAAATGCTTCGCTTGTTTGACATCTTCGATGGATATCCAAAATAGCTTGCCCTCCGCTTTATCCTGCGTGAAATTTTTGATATTGCAGGTTACACTAAAAAAACCATTCTGGGGATCAATCTCTGTGCATGGCAAAGGGGAAGTGATAGCATATTGTTGTTCCGTCACTTTGCCTTTGTCCTGAAGCATCATTTCGCATGATGTAGAAGGGGAGCCTAAATTATCTTCTATCTGTGCTACACTTTTCTTCCCATCATCACAACCAACGAAAAAAAAAGTTGAGGCAAGTACAGCCCCAAAAAGTTGTTTTTGCATAAATGCTTCCTTTACTGAAAAATAAATTAAGATAACTAAGCAATGAAAATTTTAAAAAATCAAAGCTTTAGTGCCTGAGCGAAAAAATCAGGACGAACACTCATCCTTACAAAACAAATGTCGGAAAAAACGACCGCAACTGCCTTGTGAAACTTCGTTGTCCGTTTATGGATAAAGATATTTACCTAACAATCTATAGTACAACTATCAGATCAATATGTACAATAAAAACGGTCTGAAAAAATATCGCATCGGGATAATTTTATAAAAAATGACACTCTGGAGAATACAATTAATATATACTTTAAATGGCTTAAATATGGCATGTTATGTAGGGTCTAACCAAGAATGCCAACGCGAATAGTCATTAAATGATGGAAATTTTATTGCGCTACTTCAATCAATGATAAAGACATTAGTTTAGATTTTGTGATAATATCACTTATTAATTATATAGACGTTCAGAAAAATAATTTAACTTCGGTAACGAAGTTTCACACGATAAACCTTTCAATCCTCGAATACCTGACAGGTTTATTGTAGGGATAAACACGCAGGTTTGCTCCCCTACGTTTGTTTTGCGAACTGATGTGTTTGTTCTTATTGAAAATTATTTTTCTGAAAATCTATAGCTAAATGGAGAAAATTTAATTGGGTAAAATATTTACTAAATCCATGGCTCGAAACATCTTCCATGGTAGTTCAGCATTTTTTATCTTACTGTTTCTTGTTTTAACTTTTGATACCAGCATCGCTTTGCCAGAACGTGATCACCGGGAAAATATCACAGAGCAAGTAGCAAAAGGCAAAACGGTTTGGGAAATAAACAACTGTATAGGTTGTCATACTTTGCTTGGGGAAGGGGCTTATTATGCTCCAGAATTGGGTAACGTTTATAAGCGTTTTGGTAATAACAAAGAGGCTATTAAAGGTTTTATCAAAAGTCGTTCTAAAAATGGTATGCCGGGGCGACGCAGCATGCCTCAATTTAACTTCACTGAGGAAGAGTTAGATGCTCTCGCTGAATTTTTAAAATGGACTTCAGAGATTAACACCGCAAATTGGCCACCTAATATTCAAGGTTAGGGAGAAATAATAGATACGGTATTCATCACATACCAAACCCTATTTTATTGGTATACTCCGAAGTTGTCAAGTTTTTGAATTACCGAAAAGACTATATTTACTGTAGGGGCAGACTTGCGTGTCTGCCCTTCTGAAATTATTTATTTGAAAAACTGTAGGAACTGGGAATCAAGAACGAATAATTAGGAATTATGAATATGAATTACAAACTTTCAGCAAGCAAGCCTAAAAAACTATAAAATTAATCCCCTTGAACCTTGTCTGCGTTTTGATACCGATGCTCAAATGCGCAAAATTAAACCTTATACTTCAAAAATTATAGGTTTTTATAGAACAGCATAGTAATGTAACTCATTGATTTATATGACCTTTACTGGTTTGTAGAAACTCTCAAATACCTAACAAATAGGTTTATTTATGCAAGCAAATGAAATCACATATGTGCTTAGAACAGATTTGCACGAATCCTTGCGAAACAGCCAAATCGATCCATCTAAGTTAAGCCCTTTTCAAAAAATTTTATTGATCGCTGATGGTACCTTAACAAACTTATTAGAAGCTTTTTTAAATGAACCGATTGGCGTTGTTAAATTATCTGAAGAAATCGTTTCAATCACAGCAGATATTCTGCCCTTAGAAATCAAAGCAGGTACTGAAGTGTTGGAAAGAAAAATACTGCTTTGCGGCAAAACGAGCCAGCGTAATTGGCTTTATGCTGATTCCATTATTGTTCTTGAGCGAGTGGAGGAAAAGTTTAGAAAAAAACTGATTAAATCTCATATCCCCATCGGAAAACTTTGGGTAGAACATAAAACGGAAACGTTCAAAGAAATCGTCACTTATATCCGGGAACCCGCTGGAGATTTATCCGATTATTTTGATATTAAAAGAGAAGAAAAATTGCTCTCTCGTACTTATCGCGTTTTTTCTAATCGTTATCCCGTCATGACGATCACAGAAAAATTTCCAGAAAACTTTTTTTAGACTAGCCCGTTTTTATTATTAATAAGGAAATAGAAAAATGAAGTTCATCAGTCAATTTTCCAACACAACCAGTTCGCTGTTAAACGTGCAGACGGATGGTGAACATCAATGTGCTTATCAAAATATACCAAGCATATTTTAAAAAATTCAAAATCACTTGACAAAAAGAAATATTAGTACTAAAAATTGTCTAGTTTTTGAATGTGAAAATTCTGTACCTAGTGCATTAGTTCTACTGTATCTATAGAAATCCGATTTTTGGAAAAATCGGATTTCTCATGAGTAATGAGGAAATCAAATTGAGATTGAAATGTGTAAAGAGTAGCATGGGAATAACACTCATGCTTTTGGCAATGGGGGAGTATTGTTATTCTCAACCTCCCCCTTCCGATTCTGATACGAAACAGAGTTCGGCAGATGACAGTTGGATTTCTAGGGGTGAATATCTGGGCAAGTGGTGGCGGATAAATCCAATGAAATATCAGCCTTTGCCTAATCCCCTGTTGTATCATTTGGAAGGAGGTTATTCTTATTCAGAAGCCAGCGGTAATCTTAATACGGAAGTCCATACCGGAAATGCGACGCTGACATTAAGGAAGAACCTATTCACCAGTACTTCTAAGTATCGTATCAGTAATCGTAATACAAATGTTTCTCTTTTGAGACAGAGTACTAATACGAAAGAGCAATTTTTCGGTCAAAGGTTTCACTTTGCACTGATGGATAACTTGTCAATTATTGCCGGTGCTATGTGGGAGAAGAGTAGCACCAAATATTTGGAAGATCGTTGGATTTACTACGGTGGGCTAAAATGGAACCTGTTCGATACCCCGAAATATAAGGTGAACTTGATAGGGAGTTATGGTAAAACAGAAACGACTTTTATGAGCAAGAGGATACGGGAGAAGGTATATTTCAATTTTCCATCGGTAGAGGATTATAATTCAAGTATTGCGTTTTTTCATCAGGATCTGAGCTGGAAGATCAATGACAATGTCACCTTTTCTGAATCAGTGGGTTATGGGTTATTTTTAGAGGATTCTGAGTATTATTTTGTCAAAACCAACTTCAAGTTGGATTTCAAGATAGCAAAGAATTTCTCCATTTTCACTTCGTATGATATTGATTACGATTATAACTTGTTTGTTAAATCCGTTCAGGATTATCTTGATGCACGCAGTGCGGCTGGGCTGAGATCGGGTGAGATGGAGACAACAGATACTAAGATAAGTGTTGGCATTAAATTCAATTTTTAATATCAGAGGTGCAGCGTCTGCAAGGTGTGCATGGTATTAAAAAAACAGGGCATACCATTTTTTGAAAAAATGGTATTATATACATTCACTGATTTAATCGTATTTAATGGTATTAAATAGAAGAAAATACTAAAGAACTTTGTCGTTCAAGCAATCTACAATTCTTAGGTATTGATGAAAAAGGTTCCCCAGGAACTC